>Ga0209061_1000964_pt1 | contig 55338 bp, 53 predicted proteins | sample Coa_R1_10_FD_187157 | JGI IMG/M metagenome (GOLD analysis project Ga0209061, IMG submission 187157) | Surface soil microbial communities from Centralia Pennsylvania, which are recovering from an underground coalmine fire - Coalmine... | ecosystem: Environmental > Terrestrial > Soil >... | reverse complement strand
TAGCCCACTCCTGTCGTCGGGTCGAGGCCAAGGACGGTCTGCACATAGCTCTGCGCCCCGCTGAACGCCGCGAGGAACGCCGCCTTCTCACCCGGCACCGTGATCACGCTCCCCGTGAGGTTCAGCGCAATGGTGTCGATGTCCACGGAGATATTACCTTGCAATGCCGGGCTGCTGGCGAACGCCACGCCGAGATTGACGATGGTCTGATTCGACACCGGCGAAGTGGCCGACTGGCCGGGCCCCTCGAAGATCGCCTCAAGGGCAGACCATGCGGATGCATCGAAGAATGCCACCATGGCGCCGTCGACGAACTGTTTTACTGTGGGTGGAATATAGGTGGCCGCCATCTCGTACTCCCCTTAGATATTAATCAGTCCATAAGTAAATTCATGCCGCGTATTTGAGCGTTGGTTTCCGATAGGGCTGTGGTGCAAACTTTTCGAGAGAGCGCAACGAAACAGCAGGGGCATGAGTCAAGTCATGCAGCGAGCACTGCGTTCCAGATTTCGGGCGCCCGGTTGTCTTTGATGCGAAGCCTTTCGAGTTTGAACTGACCTTTTCTGATCCGGAGCATGAGTTCTATACCGGCGATGGTGATCGAGGCGTTTCGGAACCGCTTTAAGCCAAGCATCGGGGCCACGCGAAGTTTGACCGATCGGTGGTCCTGCTCAATGAGGTTATTCAAGTATTTTGAGGAGCGAATTTTCGTCCGCTTGCCGGCTTGATGCTGTTCGAGGAATTCACGTGCCGCTCGATGCGAAGCTTGATAGCCGCCGAGCGTGATCTTCTGTAGCAGCCGGCCCTGGCTCTTGAACGCCCGCCGGAAAAACGCTGTTGCCGCCGCAACATCCCGCTTGGCGCGGAGCAGAAAATCGGCAGTCTTTCCAGCCTTGCCGGCGGCGCGGTAGAGATAAGTCCAGCGGCCCTTGATCTTGACGTAGGTCTCATCGGCGCGCCAGGATCCGCCGGCTTGGCGAGCGAAGCGGTTCCACCGCTTTTCCGAATTCTGGAACATAGCGTTGGATCCAGCGCATGATTGTCGTATGAGCCAGAGATATTCCGCGTTCGGCCATCATTTCCAGGAGATCCCGAAAGCTGAGCTTGGACCGGAGATACCAGCGCACGCAGAGGACGATGATCTCCCGGCCGAAATGGCGCCCTTTGAAAAGATCATCTATGCTCAGCATTCGGGTTCGCGCTCTCCAAAGGGGTGTGAACGCCAAATATACCGTTCTTTTGCCGTTTGCACCAGGACCCACCGGCAGCACCATCCTGCAATCTGATGAAACCGGTCTGCGGGCCGGCGAGAAGAACTGGCGGCTGCGGGTCTTCCATCATGACGATAGCGCGCTTTTTGCCGCCGCTTCCTCGCGCGCCAAGAGCATGGTGGCGGATTTCCTTGGCGGCTTCCGGCCGGGTTCCGGGTGCTGGACCGCTATGGCGGGCAAAGGGGCTGGACGACAGTGAACAATCAGGTTTGCCTCGCGCATCTAATTCGCGGCGTGCAATATGCGATCGGCGCTGGCGGCATCTTCGCGCCTGAGCTTCGGCATCTGCTGGGCCGCGCCTGCCGCATCGGGCGGCGGCGGGAAAGGCTTACCGGCGCGACCCTGAAAACCTATGCCGCGCGGCTCAGCGCCCGCCCCGGCGAACTCATGCATCTCGCGCCGCTCCACGAGGCTGGCGTCAAACTCCAGCGCATGATCAAGAGGGCGCGGCAATACCTTTCCGCCTTCGTAACGAACCGCGACATTCCGGCCGCAAACAACGGTTCCGGGCGCGCGTTGCGTCCTTGCGCCGTGTTCCGCAAAATCACCAATGGCTTCCGTACCGAGTGGGGCGCCAAACTCTACGCCGATATCCGCTCCGTCGTCGAGACCGCGCGCCGCCGCTCCATCGGAGCCCTCGAAGCAATCCGTCTCACCCTCGTTGGAAAGCCTCTCGTAAATTCAACATAGCGGCAGGGACGTGAGCAATTACGAGAAATTTGACGAATTCCTGATGCCGGTGATGCGGCATGCAGCGCCCGACGACCGTGCCATGGAGAACGTCGAGCGCAGCGAACAGGGTCGTCGTGCCATTGCGTTTGTAGTCATGCGTCATGGTTCCGCATTTTCCGGGCTTCAGCGGCAGCCCGGGTTGTGTGCGGTCGAGAGCCTGGATCTGGCTTTTCTCGTCGATCGAGACGACGACGGCATGAGCGGGCGGATCCATATAGAGGCCGACAATGTCTTCGATCTTGGCGGCGAACTCGGGATCGTTGGACCTCTTGAAGGTGCGCAGGCGATGAGGCTGGAGCCGATGAGATTGCCAAATGCGCTGGATCGACTTGAGCGAAACCCCGACGGCTTTCGCCATTGCTCACCCCGTCCAGTGGGTGACTGCGCCGGGAGGGTCGGTGCAAGTCAGAGCGACGATCCGCGCCACCACAGCTGGGGCGATCAGCGCGGTTCCGGGCTTGCGGGTTTTGTCACGAAGCAAGCCATCTACGCCTTCTTCAGCGAAACGCCGCTGCCAACGCCAGACCGCTGGACGGCTGACGCCGGCGCGCCGCGCCACTTCAAGCACCGGCAATCGTTCGCCGGAGAGAAGCACGATTTTGGCGCGCAGCACATGTTTGAGGGGACGATTGCGATCACCCACGATTTGCCCAAGGCGGTCGCGGTCGGTCGGGTTCAGAAGGATGCTGACTGTCTGGGCCATGACCACAGACTCGCACGCTTCTCCGACTTTGTGAATCCTATGTCTGTCTCAATGCACTAGGGCAGTGAAGAGCCGCCCTCGCCACACTCAGCTTCTCGTGAACACATAGTCCCGGTATTTCGGGGAATAGTTATTCTTCGGCACCGTTACCGAGAAAGTATCCTCGTCGCTGCGCCGCAGATAGCGGCGGACGAGAAAATAGCCGATTGCATAATTGTTCGGCAGACCGGCGATCTGGAATCCGGCTTGGCGGAACGCCTCGACGTATTTCGCCGAATTCTCGGTGATCTCAACGACGATCGTTAGGCGTTGCGGGAATTCAGCGATATGCGCAATGATGTCTTCGAGCACCGGCGCTTCCGAGCCCTCAATGTCGATTTTGATGAGGCGAACACGTGAGATTTCACCTCCCATTATGGCCGACACTGGCCGGCCGGCCACACCGCCCGGTTTCGGACCGGCGCTGATTTGGATCTCGTTGGAGCCAATATTGTGCACATCTCTCTGCACGATCTCGACGGTCGTCTCGTTGAGAGTCGCCGCCACGTTCAGCGCCTCAACGTTAGCGCATGCATTACGTTCGAGGTTCCAGCGCAGCAGATCGAAGGTCTGTGGAGCGGCCTCGATCGATATGACTTTGCCGGATGGTCCGACGAGCTTCGACGCCAGCAGCGAGAAATATCCGATATTGGCGCCGACATCGACGACCAAATCGCCAGTGCGCAGAGTGTTAATGAAGAAATAAGTTAGATTCGGCTCATAGATGTTGAAAAAATAGATTCGGCGCTGGATGAAGTCGCGTATGTTGCAGCTCACCTTCGCGCCGAAAAAGGTTTTCCCTTCCCGCACCGGCCTTAGATAGCCGTGCAGCCTCATATAGACTCGAAATAGTAAATCATAGGCGTCTATGAGCGCACAAAAGAGCGACATGGCTGAAACTTCTTTAGCAGTTCTTCATGGGTAGGACAGTGGTAGTACAAACTTGCACTACCTCAGAGGATAAAGACCCGTATGATTATATTGAACACGTTTATAAATGTGCTGCCGCAAAATATTAGCACAGGTTCGCGCGATTTGAAATGGGGGAGAATGATTTTCTCAGGGCAGAGCCTTAAATCGTTAGGGATTGGTTAACCATCTACTGGTTGCGGGTTTTGCTTTTTCTAGCAATGGAAAAGCAGCGCGAGGGCACTGGTTTGAAGAAGTGCAATGTTAGGTCGTGTGGACGAATTGAGAGCGGTTGAATTTTCACGGTTCCCAGCCTGAATCTGGTGTGATTCATAGACATCCGACCGATTCGGAGGCCGGAAGCCATGTCGACGCGGATGGATGAAAAGGACTGGGCGCATGTGCTCGCCGTATTTCGGACCTGCCTTCCCCGTCGTGGACGCAAAGCCGGGGACGGCCGCCTGTTTTTGGAGGCGCTGCATTTCTTCACGGTCGAGAACGTGCGATGGCGTGCGCTGCCGGAGCGGTTCGGTCATTGGAACAGCGTGTGGAAGCGGTTCGATCGCCTGAGCAAGACCGGCGTGTTCGAGGCGTTCTTCGACACGCTCGCTTCGATGAGCGCTTCCGCCCATCTCATCCAGATGTTCGACTCGACGATCGTGCGCGCTCACGTCTCCACCGCTGGCGCAAAAGGGGGCAAGAGAGGCAAGCGCTCGGGTGCTCGCGCGGCGGCTTCACGGCGAAAATCCACGCGAAAGCCAATGCTTCGGGCACGGTCATCGGCTTCGACCTGACCGGCGGCGAGGCTTCCGATGCGCGCCATTTCGAAACCCTGCTCGATATCGGACCGGATATAAAGCCTCGCGCTGTCGTGTGCGACAAAGGCTATGCCAGCAAGACGAACCGCGAGGCGGCGAGGAAACGGGGCATTGCTCCCGTGATCCCGCACAAGGCCAAGGAAAAGGACAGGCCAGCCTTCTTCGCAAAGACCCTCTACAAGGCTCGCGCTCACATCGAACAAGGCTTCGGCCGGCTGAAGCGATTCAAAAGGGCCGCCCTCCGATGCGAAAAGACGGAGCGAAACTTCAGATCAATCGTCAGACCCGCCGCTGGCCTTTGCTCGATACAATTCGTCCACATGACCTACGGACGGCTGGACTGGCAAAAGAGGTCTGGCCATAACAGGCGCTCGAAAGTTGAGGCAGTGATCAATCGATATAAACGCATCACTGGCACACTTTGAAATCACGCGATGACGCCCGCCGTGTGACCGAGGTTGCAATCGCGGCCAAATCGCTCACTCAAATGCTCAATCCCGGTCAAGCCAGTGCCGTCCGCGCCGTATAACTGACTCCGCGATAGCACCGTTGTCCGTTTAGACACCCTCCGTGCAACAGAGTCTCTCGGAGTATTTGAATAACCTGATCGAACAGGATCTCCAATCGATCAAACTTCGCTTAGGTCCGGCGTTTACGAAATGGTGAGGCGGAGGGCAGGTTTTGTTCCTCTGCCGGAGGAGCGTAACCGTGTCCTGAATGCAATTGCCGGGAAGCTCAAACGCCACACCAAGCAAGACTTCAAAGGACACCATTTCGAGGCACGGCCGATCATCCAGGCGGTGGGTACCGTCACATTAACGGATTTGCAGCAAAAATGCCGGTAAGAGCAGGCCATGTAAAGAATCCGCACCTCCCTTTATCGCCGCCACCGGTTTCCGCCCGAAATCGCCAGCACCGCCATGTGGCTTTATTTCCGCTTTTTGCTGAGCCTTCGCATGATCGAAGAAATACTTGCGGCTCGGGGAATTGGCGTGAGCCATGAAACCGACGCCGGCGGGCGCGCAAATTCGGCCGGGAATTTGCTGACCGGATCCAGCGGCGGGCGCCGGAGCGCGGCGGCAAATGGCATTTGGGCGAAATCGCCATTTCGATCGCCGGCGATCAGCTTAAGGGCTTGAACAACCGCGCGGAGAATTCGCACCAGCCGGCAAGGCGGCGAGAGAGGATCATGAAGCGCTTCACGTCAGCACGGCAGGCGCAATGGTTCTTGTCAATCCACGCTCAGGTTGCCAGCCTCTTCCACATCCTCTGCCCAGAATCTGCGGCGGCCTTCGCACGCCACGCCGTGCGCACGAGAGCCTTCACGGCCTGGGAAGATGTCTCGAAGGCACGCCCCGCAGCATGAACGGCCCCACCAGCATATGGACGCCTTCTCTACCCGGCACGTGTTAATGTGACGGTGCCGGCGGCACACATTTATACCAGAAAGCCGTCTGCTTTCGGAAGGCTGCGGCCGGAAACTGCCAGGATCATCGCTCCAAGCCATTGGATGGCAGCTCATGCAAGAGCTGGTTCGCCCTTTCAAACTTTCGATATCATCCGCATTCCGAATGGGCGCCGGCATCGATGTTTTTCAGTCTCGGGATCACAAATCGGCGCGGGACCTGTTTGGCCTGCCCAGGACGGCAAGGTGGTGATGATCGCCGCACATTATTGTGCAACCATCGCAAAGGGTGCGATCTTTTGATCGCGGCTCTGGCAGACTACCGCCAAAACCCTTTGTGTTTTGGCCCCGGCCTGTATTCTGGATACCTGTGCGCATCTTGGCCAACGCCATTTCCCACCCGGTGAAATCACCTCCGAGTGCGGAATGTCTTTTGCGCTTTCGGCCGCCGCTCTCTTCGTTCGTCCTTCCCGCGACGGCAATTTTCCGGATGTGGTGCCCGAAGCAATGGCCTGCGGCACGCCGGTGGACAGCTTCGGCGTCGGCGGCATGGCCGAGCTGATGCGCACTTGAGAGACGGGGATCTTGACCAACGCTCACAGCGGATCAAATCGAGTCAGCCACGGACCTTGAGGCAGAACCGGTTGATTTGAGACAGCATTCATTAACGCCTCAATCATTCTGCGGCGGGGATTGCTGGTTTGGAAACTCCCCGTGGGTCAAGCATCACCGTCTATAAGAGGGATGGCAGTAGCCGTCACGTCCGATGAATGTGCCAGCACCGCATGCAGGAACGGCATACGGTTGAGGAACTGGATAGTAATAGCGGGGCTGGACGGTTTGCGCTGCAAGTGCTCCTGCCGCGACACCAAGCATCCCTCCTGCAAGCATTCCACCCATGAACCGGCCTCCGTAGCCGTACCCCGGGCCGTACCACCATGCGCTTGCCGGCTGGGTAGCCAAGGTGAAAGCGCCAGCTGCCGCGAAAGCAATTAGAAACCTGCGATACATTGTTTCGATCCTTCACATATAGATGAAAAATATGTATCACGAGGCGCGCGTTTTGGTGGAATAACCTGAAAGAAAATTTTTTTAAGTTATACCCCAGCCACGCCAGAAGCCGAAATTCCAGGATTGATGACGCGGAGGCGGGAGCGGCAAAAACTCTGGGGTGCGGGGGAGAGGAAACCTTAACCACGACTTTTTACGCAAATTCCAGGTTACGATAGCGGCTCCGGAGCGACCCCGGCAAAAGTCCGAACCGCCTGTGATGCCTCTCCCAATCTTTCAGCCAGCGCTGCCGTTGTTCAGAGATGCTCGAACCCCAGATAAATTACCGGTCTCAATCAGGGTACGAACCTGATCGCGGGCAATTTCCGCCTGGACCCGTCAGATCAGGTACTTATCGTCATCATGGGTGAGACCAAGATCGGCTTCAGACGTCAGCTCGGGACGTTCGATGATGTCCCTCTCTGCCGAATGCAAATTACCGCCTTCGTCAATCTGCTTGATCTTCAATGTCCATTTCATGGAGAACTCCTCTGTCCGGAATTCCCCGAATGGTATTCACACTTCCTTAATTGACCCCCAATTTTTTTCTAGTCTCGAACTAACCCGGCCGCTTCAGCCACATCTCATAAAGGCTGATGACAATCATGACCACAAGGGCAAGGATGAACAGACCTCCGCCCGTGATCACCATGTACACAAAGCTGGGATTCATTTTCGTCAGGAACCACCCGCTCACGTCAACGAGGAACGCTCCGTAGGGAAGCACAGACCAAAATATCTTCCATCCCGCCGCCACGCTGGAATGCAGGAATATGAAGCCGATAAGCCAGAATACCGTCACAAGCCCCAGCATATGAATATGCGCAAGAGAGATAAGCGTCTCCACACTGTCTCCCGGACCATAATAGGTGGCGACGATGTCGGACGGGCCGATCAAGAGATTACGGCTAAGGTCGCGATGGCTAAGATCGAGATAAATAAGTGCCACCACGATCGCAAGGCCGGTAAATACCAGCGTCGCGGTCGTGAGGAACTTCATTTCGATGGACAGCTCCGATAACGGCTTCATTGCGCGCTGACCTCACTGTGAGAATACTCCGGTTCGCCGCCCTCGCTTTGGCTCACGCGTATTTTCACACTCGCGAAGTAGGCCGCGATATCTTTCATCTGTTGCAATGATAGGGAAAGCACCATTTCTTGCATAAGGGAATTCTTCCTCGTGCCATTCTTGAACGCCTTGAGCTGCGCGAGCAGATATTGATAGTGCTGTCCGGCGAGGTTCGGTATGTTATTGGCGACGGAGATCCCATTGTTTCCATGGCAGACGGCGCACTGGCCGGAAATAGCCGCCCCAGCCTTCGGATTGGGTGGAGCAGCCCGCGCGGACCATCCACCGCAGGCCCAGGAATCGATAATCATGATCAGGCCGAGCGCAATAAACACTTTGTGAAGAGACATACTATCGTCCTTTGAGCAGAGCGTTGCACCTCGATGTCCTACACAAAGACAAATTTGACAGCCAACTGCCTTCGATTCAACCCCTCCAGGCGAAATTGCGGGAGCATCACAGTTTTCCAACGGCATTCACCGGATGCGGCTTTGTTGCACGGATATTGGTTGACGCAAACAGCCTCTCGATCCTCAAACGGGTGTGTCTAGCGATGTGCTGGCAGATCGGCCACCAGAATTACAGCATACGATCGAACGCCTTGACGGCGATTTTGCCTTCGTACCCCCGCGCGCATCTTCACGTGAACGCAATGTATCGTCAATCACCCGCTTGTAGCAGCTGACCGGCTCTCCGGCTTTCGAGCGCTGGTTGTAAACGGATGTTTTTCTGCCAGTTCATGCGCCAACGTTCATTGATCGTGCGAAAATGCAAATCCTGCCGGGCTGGAGCGGCCTGCGAGCTTGGCCCCGGCTCTTGCATGGAGGCACGATGAATGAGGCGGCCGGATTCTTGGCGAGGACGGCATCAGGGACATGCGGCGATCATCGGTGCCAGAGCCCATGACTAACGGTGGCGTATCATCCAAATGCTCCGGCAATGGCTCGACATGAGAGGCGTCGCCGATACCGTGTTCTGGGAGATCAAAGGCGGCGATCTGATCGGTGCCAGCGCCGATGCCGGCATGAAGTTTGAACCGGAAAGTTTGAATCGGACCCGCGTTTTGGCGTCACGTATTTTTCGAACAGCCATTCGCCCGCCCCGCGAAGCTTCAGCACTATAGCTATCGGCCATCAGATACAGTTCGCCCGTTCCAGACCGCAGCTGTCTTTGAACCGGCGGTGCACTACCCCGGCGCCGAATAATTGGGAAGGGAAAGACCCATCGCTAGCAAGCGCATAATCGAGCCAGTCAGCCCCTTCGTGCCGCCCAGAGCTAGACGGAAAATGGCAGGCAAAGCTGGGACCGTTTCGATCGCAAGATCCGAACAATATGGCTGGCCGCTGAGCGTCTTTCGAGGTTACGCCCGTCAGCCGGCTAACTTCAATTGCCTCGCTCAAGGATTTTTCGATCTCCCCTGCAACAATTCTAAGGCCGGGTCTATCGGAAACGGAAATTCGCGCCCGTGCGAGGCCGCGACGATCAGCATGCATCGAGATTATACCTAAAGGCTATTTAAAAAAAATTTAGTCATTCAAACTCTCTCGCTTGTTCTCATGAATCAACAGAAATCATAGATTGGCAAACAACTTAGAGGCTAGGACGTCCTTGGCCCATGCATTCCATCATACAGGCTCCGCCAAGCTTCCTGTGGGCTCTACGCCGGGAAAGATTAAATCGGAAGTACCAGATGAATGGAGAATGCGGAATGAAATTGACAGCAAGGGATCTAATTTCGGCCCTTGGGCGTGCAATGCATCGGTATTTCATTTGGTTGATTATTGCATCCTATGGAGTTGCCGCCGGTTGGCCTGGCTTTGGGTTATGGCTGCGCAGTCTTGATGCCGGAAGCATATTCGGACCACACAGCGGTGTGCATATTTATCTTCTCCCCGCCATGCTGGCATCATTGCTTTTCCATGCTGGCCTCGGGGTGCGGCTCGATGAACTGAGAGGACTGTTGCGCAGATCTCGTGTAATGTTGGGTGGCCTGTTCGCAAATTTCGCGGCACCGCTCGCTTTCATTCTTGCGGTCAGCTTCATCATGAAGCTCTGGTACAACCCGCGCGAAGCGCAGCAATTGCTGACCGGCCTTGCGCTCGTGGCGGCCATGCCGGTTGCGGGTGCGTCGACCGCCTTTGCCCAGAACGCCAATGGCAATCTGGCCTTGAGTCTCGGACTGGTCTTGTTCACGACCGCCGTCAGTCCCCTGACAACTCCGCTGACCCTCCATGCCGTCGGTTTCATGACGACCGGCGACTATTCAGAAGATTTGCACGAGCTCGCCTCTGGTGATGCCGTGTCTTTTCTCGGCACTTGGGTCATCCTGCCTTCGCTTCTCGGCATCGCGATCAACCCGCTCCTCGGGGAACACCGCATTACGCGGCTGACGCCCTATTTGAAACTCATGAATTGCGTTGTCTTGCTGCTCCTCAATTATTCGAATGCTGCCCTAACCTTGCCGAGGGTGACACATCATCCAGATCCTGACTTTCTGTTCGCCATCTTTGTCATCGTGACCGCACTTTGCGCCGCAGGTTTTGCCGCAGGCTTTCTGCTGGCGCGTATCGCCCGGACAGACCGGTACGATATGGCTTCGCTGATGTTCGGTCTTGGAATGAACAATAACGGTACGGGACTTGTTTTGGCTTCGATGGAATTAGCGGCTCATCCGATGGTCATGTTGCCCGTCATTTTCTATAACCTTGTCCAATACTTATTGGCGTCCTTGGTTGATTTTGTCATGTTCCGCGAAGTTTTCAGCGGTCCCCAGAACACAAGGCCATAATTGATTCGCACGGAGCGTTTTCTGCTGTCTTGGCGCATGGACGCCAGTATGGTGACTTTTTAAGGATAGTAAGGCAGATGTTCGTTATGGGCATTGTCACATTAATTAAAACCGTCACGCCGAAGGCACAGACCTTCTGTAAATGGATCGAGGATCATGCTGCTTCTTTCGCGTAGGTCTCCTGCACCCAGATCTTGAATGCCTTCGCCCGTACTCTGCGATATTCACTTGCCTTCATGCGATGCCGGCATGGATGGAAGTGATCATGGATGAAGGCATGAGCAGAGAAAAATCCTTGCAGGCGCGAATCTCTGCTGATGAAGCGGCCTTCGCAGTGGCATCCATTCCGGACCGGACCTTCGACGGCGAAGCCATCCAGATCCGCGGACCGGCGCAGACCGATGCCGGTTCCAGCGTCGTCATCAGGACACCGAACCCGGATTAATGCTCAAGCCAGGAATGAGCGCGGCGGTCCGGATCACAGTCAGCCAGAGCGGCAAAGTCTCGTAAGCGCAGCACGCCGTCTCCCGCTGACCCGGAGGAGGTGATTGCCGAGTTTATGGGTAGTGTGATTTGAACCCAGGAAGGGATTATTCGAGATAACTCAGATAGGCTGCGACCGCCGCAATTTGGGGCTCCGACAGCTTATGTGCAATCGGTTCCATAATAGCCGAAGCGTCCGGATTTGCCCGGTCCTGCCCCCGCTCATTGCTCCAATTCACAAGCTTTTTGATAATGTAGTCATAGAGCTGACCCGCTAGGCGCGGGAATTCTCCATTGCCCTTCGCGTCCGCGCCGTGACACGAAGAGCATGGGGGCACATCGGCATCCGGAATTCCTTCTTCGTAGATTGTCTTTCCCGCCGCTACGAGTTCCCTTGGAGCGCCCCCTAATGGTTTAGGGTTTAGGTCTTTAAAATGGGCAGCCAAGCCGCTGATCATCGCCGGGCTCAAGACATGGGCCACGTTAAACATGATAGGGTTTGTGCGCCTGCGGTCAATAAAGGCCCGCAGCTGATTTTCGAGATATTCGGGTTGCTGGCCCGCGAGCCGGGGCATCGGATAAGCACCACGAAAACCTTGCCCCTCAGGTCCATGGCACGTTTTGCAATAGGCTACCTTAGCCTGAAGCTCTTGCTGCGATACGGTCACCGGACTTGTTTCTTCCGCATGGCTTGCTAAGGGAAAGATAATCGAAAGAATTACTGCGTGAAACAGAGATCGCAAGCAAAAAGTTCTCATGACTAGGTCTCCAAATTCTATCTCAGGATTATGACATAACGGCATATCAAGCCCACAGCTATCAGCTTGGCAGCCTGACAAGGAGTTGACGCGCCCATCGGCCCACAACCAAGAGATCGCCCGCATCAGCCGTTTGTGTTGCCGAAAGGTATCACTCTGATGAAATTTTATTGGCTGCTGCATTTGCATTAGCAGAGTTCTCCAAGCCCCTTTATCATTATGAAAATCCGGCCGCCATACCCGATTTCCAAGCGAGATGCGCCGAGATGGGAACTGTTCACCCATATCGAAGGATTACGATAGTCACGAGCAGCTCAGCTCCGCCTCTCGCGTGCTATAAAAAGCCGGGCGCAAAGCGATTTGAGTCTGGTATCCACTGAATTGCAGAAAGGTCGTTGGGCAATGATACGGAAGGAAAGACGCGGGGACCGGATCATGACGGCTATGAGCTTACGATGGGCACTGCAAGTGGCAGTCCTGGCTATTATTTTCTCCTCGGCGAGCCGTGCGGAAGACAGGAGCATCCTCACAGTTTCCAAGCAGGAATTTCAAGCCAAGTTGGAATATTGCAAAACATGCCATGGGTTGTCGGGGCAAGGTTATCGGGGGTATTATCCAATGCCCCGGCTCGCGGGCCAGCAACCCGAATATCTCGAAAATCAGCTGCGGGCCTTTATTGAGCGCAGACGGACAAACCCAGTTATGTTTAACGTGGCACATGCCCTGAGCCCGGCGATGGTCGCGGCCTTGGCTGCGCATTTCAAGGCTTTAAATCCAAATCCGATAGGGGGGGAACCGAAGGAATCACTGGCTTTAGGAAAAACAATCTATGAGCTGGGGCTTCCTGAATCGAACATTCCTGCATGCTCTGCTTGCCACGGTCCGGATGCTAAAGGACATGGCGAAATTCCCCGATTGGCTGGCCAGCTCTTTCCTTACACGGTACAAGAATTGACGAATTGGAGCAAAGAGCGAGGTGAAACTGCGGCGGCCGTTATGATGCCGACCTCGCACAACTTGACCCCATCACAGATTGCTGCCGTGGCAGCCTATGTCAGCACTCTGAAGTGAACCGGCGGTTTGGCAGGACACGGCGCTCAATGAGTCACCGGCATCGAGAACCTGGATCATGAAATTCATCACAAAAATAGCAATTTTGGCGATTGTTTCTTTTACTTCGAGCCCGCTGTTGGCTGATGATCCGCTTCCTTTCCGGAATTGTACGTGGTGTCATGGAACCTTAGCACAAGGATTCATGACTGCGCCGAGATTGGCGGGGCAGAGAGATCAATACATCGAGAATCAGATATTAACCTTTAGCAGCCATATCCGGGACGACCCATATGCGAAACAATATATGTGGCGTGCCGTTGCAAACCTAAGCCCGGAGACGGCACATGAGTTGGCAGCCTATTTTTCGGCGCTGCCCCCCAAAGCCGCCGCCGACGGAAAGAGGGACTTGATAGCCCTAGGTAAGGCCATCTATGAACAGGGAATTCCAGAATCGAATGTTGTGTCCTGTCTCGTCTGCCATGGCCCCAATGCTGAGGGCATCAGAAAAATTCCCCGCTTGGGAGGATTGTCATATTCCTATCTGAAAAGGAGGCTCGATCAGTGGGGCGAAGGATTTGATGCGGCCGCGGAGCCAATGCCTCAGATTGCGCGAAATTTATCTCCGGATGAAATCGAGGCCCTCGCCTCATACCTGAGCTTTGTCGAATATGACAATTTTGACTGACTCCTACTGCGCAAAGCTATCCAGATTGCTCTCAGCGATTCGCTGTGACAGTTAGCCATCTTAGCAATTATATTTGCAAGCGCTGGCCTCAAACTGCATTGATCTAAATCAATACGGCATGGCGGTAACAAGCAGCACGTAAAAATGCCGCAAATATGGTTTCTTGATATAATGCGGCTGGGAAATCTATTAGAATACCTCAAAGAGTTTTCGGCGAATTAAGAGTGCCGTTAACAGCTTAATCGTGCTGCTGTGTTGCAACATGATGAAAAAACAAATTACTGAAAAAACAAATTGCGTAGCTAGTTTAACATCCGGCCAGAGGTGAAACGCTGTTAGCGTGGCATAATGTTTCGAACATAGACTCCTTTACCCATCTTTTCGAAACAGCTTGGATACGGCGGCGAGGGCTCATGCAAGACACTCTATCGAATCAAGATACCAGTCTTTTATGCACAGAAGTTGATGCGGAAAGCAAAATCGCCCCGAACAAAAGTTCCCGCCAAGAACTTCGGGCTGTTGCCGCTTTCGGAGGAGTTGCGTTTCTCGGCGCAGTGGTAGCTGCTGCCGGACTCTTGATCAAGCCGCCAGCCGCATCGGCGGTTCCGAGTTTCGCACGGCAGACCGGTCAGCCTTGTGCCACATGTCACACTGCTTTTCCCGAACTTACACCTTTCGGGCGCCGGTTTAAACTCAACGGCTATACCTTGGGTGGCGGCCTGACCTTGGAAGAGGCGCCCCCGATCGCCGCGATGCTGGCCCCGACTTTTACTCATACCGCGCGTAATCAGGACTCGGAACCGGCTCCTGGCACATCCACCAACAACAATACGATTCTGCAGCAGGCGAGCGTGTTCTACGGCGGCCAGATCTACGGAAATCTCGGGGCGCTTGCCCAGATTACCTATGATAGAGCCACGCTTCACACCTTCCTCGACAATACCGATATCCGCTACGCGGACACGACAAATTTTCTCGGGCTCGGGCTCATCTACGGCGTAGATGCTAACAATAACCCAACTGTTCAGGATGTGTGGAACACGACCCCCGCCTGGAGCTTCCCATACATAGCTTCTACCCTCGCACCGCAATTCGCTCCACCTGGAACCCTGATCGAAGGGGCTCTCGCCAGCCGGGTGATTGGAACAGGTGTGTACACCTTCTGGAATGACATGTTGTATCTTGAAGCAAGCGCCTATCAGAACTTTTCCAAGCAGGCTTTGGAAGCGCTTGGCGAGCCGGGAATCAACGATCTTTCAATCGGAGGCGCTGCGCCCTATTGGCGGGCAGCCCTAGAATATGATTTCGGCGTGCATTCGCTTGAGGTTGGAACTTTTGGCTTGTCCGCAGATGTGCTGCCAGGAAGGGTCGGGGGGTTCGGCTTTGATCATTATCTAGATATTGGATTTGATGCCCAATATCAATACATAGGCGATCCGCACATCATCACCGCCAAAATAACGCATATCAACGAAAAGCAGCAGCTGAACTCATCATTTGCGCAGGGGCTCTCATCCAACATTTATAATACGCTGGAAAGCTTCAAGGCATCTCTCGGCTATGTATATGATCACACCTATAGCCTGACGGCCGCTTATTTCAGCGTATATGGCTCAGCGGACTCTTTGCTTTACGGTGCCAATTCGCTCACCGGCAGCCCCGATGGCCAAGGCCTGATATTTGACGCTGCCTATTTGCCTTTTAGCAATGGCGGCCCGTCAGTTTGGCCTTGGCTCAACGCCCGTATCGGCGTTTCCTACACTCATTATCTAAAGCTTTTTGGAGGGGTGAATAATTTCGATGGTGCCTTCCACAACGCTTCGCAAAACAACACCATTTTCGCATATACCTGGATTGCATTCTGACTGGGAAATCAGGGAAATCTAAGAGTCTGGTCAAAATGGCTCCGATATGGAAGCGCCTCGTAAGGGAAGCTCTGGGAGAGAGTGCGGCTAGGCCAAATCTCAAAAGATCCCGCGGACGATCTCATCGAGAGGCCGCCTGCTGGATCGAAGCGCTCCCAGGGCAGTCAGAGAACACCGAGCGGCGCGATTAATCGTGCTGCTCTATAGAAACTCAACGTTGGAAGAGGGCTGCTGCACTTACAGAAGGCAAGGAACCGCCGGTTGTCTGGATGTGTCATGGCCGGCGCCGTACTTTTGACGGCAGATCTTTCAGCAAAGCCCGCCGCTAGCAGTTGGCCGCGAGCACATAGGAAGCGAGCACATAGGAAGATAGCGTTGAGGAATTCGATGCCCTCTGATGACCGCCTTCGCCCGCCGCACCGGCATCCTCACGGATTCTTTTGGTCAGGTGGTCAATAGCGGGCACCGTGCTCGCCATCGGCCAAGCGCGCTTTGATGCTCGACGCAACGCGGTTGGCTAGTATATCGCTTCCCTCGGGATAGAAGTGGACGTCTTGCGGCTTTTGGTATTGGTAAGCGGATTCCACGACAGCAGAATATAAATCGTCAATCTGCACACCCTGCTCACGCATTACCGCGAGGGCAACTTCATTGTAACGCGCGACGTCTTCGGGAGCACGGCTTTTTGCCCCAGCCGGGACAGGCGTGGTTGTAGCAAATATCAGACTTGCGCCCGTCTTTTTGAGGCGCTCTACGATCTTCTCAAGGTTTGACCGATACGCATCGATTGAAACCCAGCGAGGGCCATTTTCGATCGGAACCAAAATTTGTTTCCCGGGTGTAATTCCCTCCGACTGAACATGCGCCAAGTCATGCAGCCCGGCATTGAAATGGATCACGGCCCATTTGGTCTGACCGAGCCACCGGTCAAGATTTTCGAGAATGCTCAGCGTGCTTTCGCAATTTGCCACGGGACGGATAACGTTTGCGATTCCTTCCAGCCTCCTCCTCACGGGCAAAATATAAGAAATCGATATGCTGTCGCCTATAATCAGTACGTTTGGCAGGCTTGGGTTCACCGGGGCTTCGAAAATGGCAACACTACGTTTGACATGATCTCGTATCGCTATCACCGCTTCAACCGCCGATGAGGCAAGTCCGGAAAAGGCAACAGATGATAAGGCGAATCCGCCACAAGCAACAATCGCCATTAACCACGGAATGATGTATTTTTTCATTCGTAGTTCCAATAGAATTCCCAAATTATATTAATATATTAAGCCGGTGACAGCATGGCCACAAGTCCCGCCGGACACAGGAGCCTGCACCTCATCGAGAGCATAAGCCTGGCCGTCAAACGTTCAAGGCACCGGGAAGCAGGCAGCCTCCGGCCCCGTAGGCTTGGGGCGCGAGGAAGACGATAGAAGACAGCCTGAAAAATTGCATGATGAGATTGGCGGCAATCGCCCCGGGCATTCTGAACAAATTGCGCAGCAGACCCAACGCCGCATGGTTGAAGTTCGGAGCGCTGGCCGGCCAAGATGCCAGGGCTAAGGTGGTCCCTGCCGCCGCGCCGGTCAATCCGGGGCCCCGGCTTTCGGCGCCTCGGCGCGCTACAAAAGCCCAAATCGGTTCTGAAATGTAGTCAAGAGTTGTGGATGCGATTCTGCCGCCTTCGCCTCACTCCCAATTCGCTTGATCCTTCTATTGTCTACAAGCAGTGAAAGAAGAATCCGAAACCTTTTCTGGTTAAGGAATGCGCCTCTGATAAAGCATGGGCTGAATCGCGTTCGCTATCTCGCTCGAAACATGCCTGTGAAGCGCCACTTGCGAAACTTGGAGCAAATTATCGCAGGCGGTTAAAGCCCACATACCCTTGCGTGCGCCGAATCGCTTACAGTACACGAATGCCGCGCGCGCCGGCTGACAAGCTCCGCCCGAGGCATAACGCCCGGCCGCGTTCTGAGTTCACACCTCTGGCTTCGTAACAGCCTCTTGTCTTCGGGAGGGCACCATTGCCGGATTTTCACATGACCCGCAGCCCAGAGCCGGCCCCGGCCCTCATCACTATCCGCAAGATCGGACTAGCGGATCTCAAAGATTCTTTGGCCAAAGGCGTCGACGATTTTTTGGCGATGCCAACATTTCACGTTTTTCTAGCTCTGACTTACCCGATCGCCCTCATATGGTTCACCGGCTACGCTTTGCCTCTGCTTTTTCCGCTAACGGCAGGTTTTGCTCTGGTTGGTCCCTTCGCGGGGATTGGGTTGTACGAGATGAGCAGGCGCCGAGAGCTTGGCCTCGACACCTCATGGGGGCACGTGTTGGACGTGGTGCGCTCGCGATCGATTTTATCGATCCTGTCGCTTGGCCTGTTGCTGCTGGTGATCTTTATGTCCTGGGTATTCGCGGCCCAATCTCTTTTCATGTCCCTTTTTGGAACCGCGCCGCCTAAATCCTTCATAGCACTTGTCACAACTATCATCGCTACGCCGGAAGGCTGGACGCTTCTTGGATTGGGCAGCGCAATCGGTTTTGTCTTTGCTGTGGTGGCGCTGAGCATCAGCGCCGTCTCATTTCCCTTGCTTCTAGACCGCGATGTAGGGGCCCTGGTGGCAGTTCAGACTTCCGTTAGGTCCGTGCTGACCAACCCTTTCACCATGGCTGTGTGGGGACTGATCATCGCGGCGGTCCTGGCGGCCGGTTTCTTGATTCTGTTCGTCGGGCTTGCAGTCGCGGTGCCTATCCTGGCTCATGCAAGTTGGCATCTTTACCGTAGAGTTGTGGAACCAATATCTTGAAACTCCGCTGAGAGTTTTTTCAGAAAAGAACATTGCCACATCGCGATAAGCGCGAGCAGGGTCAGCCAATGTAGCAGGGCGAGGCAACCCGCTCTGCGCTGAAGAGATATGATATTGCAACAAATAATGCCATCCCGGCTCTTCGTTCTCTGACCAGAAATGGACCTTTGGTTACCGATACCAAGAACTCATGCGTGGTGAAAAACAATTCCTGCCGAAGCTATGAACGCATCAGATCAAGATTAAGCAGTTAACCTGACGATGGCCGCAGCCGAGGCAGTTTCGCCATAATGCTCATTCTCACTCCCATCTTCTGCTGGCCCATCTTCTGCTGGCAATGGCCTTTTCAACGTTCGTTCTAAGCGGCCGCCGCAGCGCTTGGATGTGAGCAACCGTTCCCAATCGGAATCAGGGACGCCCGCGCCGCTCGCGTGTCCAAGACCGCATTCGGCGCGGGCTCATCCAAACTGAAGAGCGGCTTACCGCCTCGCCAAGAACGATGAAATCGCTTATCGCACCTGGCATGCACAAGTTTGCCGCCGGCGGCGCGCAGCCGCCTCACTCGTTCATCGACACCGAAATTCCGGACATTCTCGCATCAAATAAAAGCTCATGCCTTCGCCAGAACCTGCCGAGGTGCCATCGTACGATCATTTCCCCTCGCTACATGCCTTTTGGCACTGTTTGGAATCATAATCGCACAGTTCCTCTGAGCTGCCATTGTGAATACAAGTTTTTTCGTCCGCCTTACATTTTTCAATGCAACTGGCGCTATCTTGGCTTGATTGTGCGTAGGCCTTGCCGAAAGAAGTAAAGCAAACGGCCAGCATAAAGATGGTTGCAGTCATCATGATTGGATGATTTGAGAGGGCGGGAACAAACCGCAAACGCAAATTCCCGGGTCTTTCAGCGTTGCTCTCACGCGCGGAGTTAAGCTTCATCATGGCATATCCTCCTATGCTTGTGGTAATTATGGCAAAGCTTGACCTCTTAGACCGTCGAGCCCCCTCCTTGGCATACGCGGCCGTTTAAAGATTATTTTTACCCGATGTCCCACTCGATGACCAGAGAGTTTTCCGCTTTCCGGCGGGCATTGATGGCGGGCATTGATAAAGCCGGAGGGCCCCGTCAGAGATCGATATGTGGCGAGCTATCCGCGCATGGAGATACCCTCCATCCGTCATGCCCAGCGCGCCATCATGACCTCGCGGCCCCCGGACTGATTTCGGACAATCGGGGCGCAGCATAATCCGGAAAGATGCCGGGCATTGGCGGCAGATTGCCCGTCCGGTCACGCATGGCACCCGTGAATTCGCGGATTGCCTGCTGGCCCTCCGTTACCAAATAGAGATTGCACAATGGCCGATCCTCCTCATCTCCACATGCCGCGCATACAGGCGCCAAGGTCCATGCGAGCTCCCTGGCTCACGGGCAGTGCGGCTGTTTGCGGTGCGGCCGTGGGTCACGCGGTTTGCTCGAAGAGGTAAAGCAGCCCAGCGGGAATAAAGCGTGTCCGCGAGGTATAGACCTGCCGGCCGCCCTGCGGGGTATTATGCTCGCAGCGCCTTCCAAGGGACCAGCGCCCGTGCCTTTTGGATAGCCGCCGATGTGGAGAAAATGCCATGACATTGCGCACGATCCTGCGATTTCCTGATCATCGCCTTCGAGTGAGTGCCGAGCGCCTGGTTGCATTTAATGAGGATCTTCGCTCACTTGCGGCCGACCTCTTAGAGACTCTGCGTGCGGCATCGGCGATCGGGATCACGGCCCCGCACATCGGCGTTTTGAAGCGCTTGGCCGTTGTCGAAGTCACCGCTGCCGATGGGGTGCGGACCTACGTAAATCCGCAGATTGTGTGGGCTTCCGCTGAAATGATCCGGCACAAGGAAGGCAGCGTTTCCATGCCTGGTATGATCGAAGAAATCGAACGCCATGCTCGTGTGCGTGTGAGCTACCAGGATTTGGCCGGCGCGGGAAAGGTCGAAGAGGCCGATGGTTTACTCTCCGTGTGTCTTCAGCACGAGATCGATCAGCTCGACGGGATTTTTTGGATCGATAGGCTTTCCCGGCTGAAACGGGATCGCGCCATCAAACGTTTTGAAAAAACACAACGGATAGGCGCGCGTTGATGCCATATCGGGGGGCTGTGATCGCCATTGGCCGGGATGAGCCTATTGCTTCGAGCGGATGGTTTGATGTGTGGAGACTTTATCGGGTACGGCCTCTGTGACCGCCGAGGCCGATAACTCTTGCTAGCTGCCTGCCGGCTCCGATCGAAACCTGGGCGAAAGACCGCAGATTGCGTGTCTTCTCGACGAATGGATTTTTGCGCCTAAATGATAGTTCGGGCGCGCCCAGATGAAAGCCGGGCCCGCGAAGGAGAGCGAGATGCGTACCAGGCGTAAGAGTGTGAAGCTGGTTCTGGCGGCTGCATTGTGCGGTGTAACCGTAATTGCAGCCCTGCCGGCCAATGTTTTGGCTGGCCCGATGACCGCGGCGAGCTTATCAAGCATGATCACGCCGGCGGAAAAAGTCTACTACCGGCACCATTACCGGCACCGGCACTACTACGGCGCATATTATCCCCGGCGCTACTACTACAGGGGCTATGGATATGATCCGGGCGCCGCCCTCTTCGCGGGCGCTGCGCTTGGCCTTCTGGGCGCGGGAATAGCAGGTGCCACGCAGCCTTATTACTACGGATACGGCTATCCGGGCTACTATTACGGCTATGGCTATCCGGGCTATTACGGCTGGGGATGGTGAACCGGCCAGAGTCTTCAGCAAATCAGATCGGGCGGCGTGATTGTCTGCTGCCCTATCTGCGTCTCGCTGACGCCAGTGGCCATGGGTAGCGATAGAAGCCAAGAAACGATAGAACGGCCGGGAGCGGGGCAGCGCGTTAGCGCCGCCATAGGAGCAACTTAAAAATATACAGTGCAACCAAGCCTGAAAGGATTGTGATTATCCACTCTGGTACGGTTGCCGTACCTGGATGGCTTACCACGGCGGCCCATGCGTCTTTTATGTATGGTTCCCCAAACGCAATTTGCTGCTTCGCCGAAGCTCACCTCCGAAACTGGCTTATCGCATGGCGGCATAATCGGCTCCTGATCCTTGTGAGGAAGCGGCATTGAAGCCGGATCGTTTTCCGCTCGTTTTATCAGATGCTAGCTTGGCCATCGAATCCAGCCGCGCGGCCCGCCAGCACGAGCCCGGCCTCGTACACATAGGCCGAGGCGCAGGACGCCTGCGCCTCTTTTGTCTTGCTTCGAGCCGCGCAAGCTCTCGCCATTGATGGCAACGACACCCGAGACCTTCGCGTGAAGGCTCGCCAGCCAAGACGAAAGAGCGCGCTCTAACTTTTTAGGATCGAGCGCGCGCAGGACCCGCCACAACATCTGCGCCGGTGTGATGCCGGGGCGGAAAGGCAGAAAACGGCGCAGCCAGGCGAGCTGCTCCAAGCGGCATTTATGCATATTACCATGCTGACTGCGCTATGCTATTTATCATTATTTCGCTTTCGCTCTAAGACGAAGCTGGCTTGGCATGACTGCAGACGATGACGAAATCTTTGGCGCTTCGCCGCGAAAGACAGCATCTTCTCATGAGATCGGACAGAGTCTCGACGACCTTTCTGTGCAGGAACTCGATGAGCGAATCGCCGCCTTGCATGCTGAAATCCGCCGGCTTCAGGAGACACGGAAAGCCAAAGAAGCATCGGCAAGCGCGGCCGCCGCTTTTTTTAAAGCGAAGGAATCGAACTGATCCGATAGCAGCCACGGTGACAGCGCGGCGGGCAAGCTTCGAAAAGCACCTTTAGGAATGGATTGCGGGCGCCCATGGCCTGCTTCATCCCCCCAGCGCCGTTCCTGTAGCCAGCTAGACATCGCCCTTGCTTCTGCCTTTGTCCGCCCACCGGCCTTCATGTCCGCGATGATCGCCATCTTCATTTCTGGAGGCGCTGAGGAAAACTGTTTTAGGTGGAATTTGGCTCGTCGCGCCCAGAGGAAGAGCTTCGATGCCCGCGAAACCACGAACGAATGGCGCGCAGAGTGAGCAGGCCGATCAGGAAAGCATAAAGGGCCGCTAACCCCTTTTCATGCGGCCGCATGGGCCGGTTCCGATTTCTCATTTCGTTTTCCCTTGGTTCGCGCAGCCGCTCAGCGGACCCTTCGCTGTTTCCGCCAAGGAAATGAGCCGCCATTCTAGGCGCCTGCGCATCTTTTCAACCCTTGTCTCGCTCACACTTATCTCGCACGGTCTTGCTTCTCTCGCACTGTCTTGCTTCCGGCGATTGTTTCATCAGAAACGAGAGCACGTTCCGCCACTTGCCAGACTCTCAGACCTAGCCGGGCCGTGGTGACTATTTAAGTGTTCAATCCGGATTGCAATAGCGGCGAGCCTCACGAAACCCGCGAAACTAACCAAGAGCTTATCTTAGCAGGTTGCAACGCGCCACAGCAGCAGCACGCCAACGATCCAGCGAGCAGAAAGGAGGAATGGAAACCGCCAGCCAGAACTAAAGGACATTTTCGAACGAGCCATAACCAAACCGAGCCATAACCAAACAAAGTGCATCATACAGGATGAAGACAGGAACCATCTATGCGGTTCAGCGTTAACTTAGCGGATCCATCTCAAGCACTTTGGATCAGTCAAAATTTTGGGAGGAGAAGTGCGATGAATATAAAGTTTCATAGATTGGCTGGTGCAGGCTTCGGAGCGGCTCTTGCAATTGTGCTCTGTGCGGATGTGGAAGCCGCCCCAATGATCCCCTCGCAGAATCCTGTGAAATTATATTCTTTCGACACCCCGGTCGTGAAAACAGCAACGAGCGTGAGAGTGAGGCGCCGCGGTCATCGTGTCCCCAGGCAAATGGTCCACCGCCATAGGGGAACGATCCATCGCGAAAGACCATTGGTCCATAGCCCACAATAGGCCGTTTAAACGCCGCCAGCTTCTATCTCCATAACTTGGATTATCCGAAAAGTCTGCGATTTTTTGAGATCTTGCGCTGGTGAAGGAGGCAGCTCAAAGGTGTGAATGGCGGGATATCGTCTCGTTCAGCTGATCGGCCTCCAAAATGGTGTGATGTCGTGAGCGATTGTTTTTTACTTTCCAGGTGCTGAACTTGCTGTCTCGCCGCTCTTTCTTGTCCCTCGTGTTTTTTGGAGTGACTATTGCTTCCGGAGCGCGTGCCGCTGCGGCCCCATCCAGGGCTGAGATTGAGATCAGCTCCGGCCGCTCGATCTCATTCATGCCCGCCCACCGCGGCCCCATGCAGCGGCGCCGGGCCAAGCGCAGGTACCGCCGCGGTGAGCACAAACACTGATGATGCCGTTTCATAGGCGAAGACCCTAAGGCTTAAGCCCATGAAGTGGCCATTCACCAGAATCCCGTATTCAGCAGAAACACGTAATGAGGTGCGGCCTTGTCGCGAGACCCTGGCCGAGATAGCCGATGGCCAGGCCTTGCCGCATAGAACGGCCTTCGTTCGCGCCAAGGGCGAAGGCGGTCTAAAACACGAGAGCGGGACAAGGGGCAATGGAGCGTCAATCGTAACCAGTAACGGAGGCGGCCGCTTCGTTCACACCCTCGCTGCCTTGGTTGTTGCGTCCGCCGTGCTCTATTTCGCTCGCGTGGTGTTTGAACCGGTCGCATTTGCGCTTTTCGGCATGGCCCTTGTCTCACCCTTGCAGAAAGCGGCTGAGGCCAGGATGCCAAAGCCTATCGCTCTTGTCTTAACCATATCTCTAGCCCTGATCGGGATCTCGGCGCTTGCCTTTGCGATTGTCTGGAGTATCGGTGACATTGTCCATTGGGTTTTGGCCAATGCTGCACGTTTTCAATCTCTGTACATGCGGGCGATTGAGTGGTTTGAGAACCATGACATTCTTGTTGCGGAGGCGTTTGGTCAATTCGACATCCGCACGTTTCTTGCCATCTTTCAGGAAATCGCCATAAGCACGAACTATTTTATTGGGTTTTGTCTTGTTATATTCTTGTTCCTCATGTTTGGCCTCACTGAGCTGGGCGATTTCAAAATAAGATTTGATCAGCTGGAAACAAGGATTGGCTGGAATATTCCGCAAGCGGCGGATGAGATAGCCGCAAAAATCCGAAAATACATGCTTATACGAACCTTAGCGAGTGTTTTGACTGGCTTCATGGTCTTTATCTTCACATTTTCCATGGGGCTCGACCTGGCAATTGCCTGGGGCGTCATATCCTTCGTCCTGAACTACATTCCCTATGTCGGACCGCTTGTTGCTGTTATCCTTCCCGTGATTTTCGCAGCCGTGCAGTTCGCATCATGGCAAGTGGCGGTGATCATCTTCGGCGGCCTTTATGTGATCGAATTCTTGATTGGCAACTACCTTGAGCCAATGTTTGCTGGCAAAGCTCTTGCGATTTCGCCATTTGTGATGCTGTTCGCATTCTTTTTCTGGGATTTTTTATGGGGAATGCCCGGTGCATTTATCGGTCTTCCCGTGACGATCGCGCTTTTCACCCTCTGTGAACAGCATCCGTCAGGCCGCTGGATCGCGGCGTTGTTGTCAACGTCCAACGCTTCTCCTGATACCAAAACAGATTGAGGTCTCTGAATTCTGAAGAAATTGACAGGACGGACAATCGCGCTAATGTCTCAGATCAGGCTGCATCTGTTGCCTCATCCAAAGTCAAACATCATTCAAGGTCAAACATCATTCTTTCGAACTGAGCATAAAACTTTGGCCCGGAAAAAATACTGCACCGTGAAACCTGGCCAAATTATTTCGAATAACTTCTAATTAACCCGCAGGGTTCGTGCTGACACGCTAAGGGAATTGTTGGGCAGCTCACCGGCGTTTCCACAGGCCCAGACCGGGGAGCGTTGCGGGCAGAATGCTTAGGATTGGACCGCCAATGAGTGAGCCTGAATTGACAGAATCTGCGGAAGAACCCTCGGGCCGTTTTCCTAAAGAAGGCCTTTTGCGGCGGAATTTGCCTTATGTCGCCGTACTCACGCTGGCAATTGCGGGTGTCGCCTATACCAACATCTCACATCAGCCACTTATTGGGTTTTGGGAGTTTTTAGCTCTGGCGATCGGATTTGTCTGCGTCATCTCGGAATGGCCGGCTTCTCAAGATCGCAGGCGGCTGCTATGGACCCAGGGGCTCCATTGGGTCACATTTCTGATCACCATGAACATCGTCCTGCTGCCCAGCATGCATAAAATGTTGCCTGCGCCAGCAACGAGTCTGGTGCTTTTGATGTTGCTGGCGCTTGGCACTTTTCTCGCTGGCGTCAATCTTTTGTCCCTGCGAATCTCATTCCTTGGTCTCGCTCTGGCAGTTGCCGTGCCCGCGATCGCGTGGTTCAAACAAGCTGCGCTATTCCTGCTTTTAGCTGCCGTATTTCTCATCGGTCTCGGCGTGACATTCTGGCCGCGTCAAAGCGATCGGTAGCTCGCAAAATGGTCCGAGATTAGAAATCGTCTCAGCGCGGCGATGCCGTGGTTCTTTTACGCGCCGTTTCTTTTACGCGCCGAAGCTGCTCGCTGGACGGAAAGCTGCCGAGCGGCACGGTCCGCTCCGCAGCGCCGCTCGAAAGTTCATGAAGTCATCCATCCATGCGGCTTAAGGAAGCCGCATTAGCCCGCTGATACCGAAGAGGCCGGGTAACGGATCTACAACCTGGCGGCATGGCTGCAGAAAGACGTCCCTTGCCTTCTTCGGCGCACGGAACCTTCATCAGGCAGATGCTTGCTTGGCGCGTGTTTTTGGCAGCATCCACTTGCCGCCAGCATTTTTCACTGCGCCCCGCTTTTTCATCACCTGAAGCGTGTTGGAAAGGGTCCCGCCGCTCACCTCCCTCCCCGCCGTTCTAATTTCTTCGGCGAGCTCCGCGAGAGGAAGAGGACCCTTCTGGCTCAAGACTTCGGCGATGGCTGCACCGACTGTCTGCCGTGCAGACGCCGCACCATCCCCCGCTGGCTTTGCCGCCGGCCTCGCCCTTGATTTCGCTTTTCTGGACGGCTTGGATTCCAGCGCATTGAGTTCATGTTCGGCAATGCGAAGATTTGCGATCTTCGCCTCCAGTTCCGCAATTTTCGCACGGATACGATCGATAGATTTTTCCATGGGTCCTTCGCTTACTTCGAGAAATCCCCGCTGTCACTTGTTTTTTACCGTCGGCTCGGCCTTTTCATCACAATCAATCGTGCTGCGCACAGATATTCGCAATTGTGCTTTGCACTGACATTCGCGTGTATCCGGTAACTACAAATAATCCCGATACGGCCATTAAGCCAACTCGGGGCCCTTATCAACGCATTGGCCGTACATGACAAGCCCGATTATACACGCCAGGGCACTTCATACATGGCCTAGCCCTTTGGCTGGAGCCTTTTTATGCCAACATGGACCTGGCAGCGGACCCCGCGAGCAGACATAGTGTACGCACGGCATCAAGCCCCGCCAGAGCACCAGCCGTGTTAGATAATTGGTTTATCATGTGTTCTTTGCCAAGGGCTGACACACGGCCTGCCTTGCAACGCTAGGGCTAGGCGCCTGCCGCTACTTGGTAATAAACAAGAGCCGCCTCCTTTTCGATCCGCCTTCCTTATAGTAATCAACGGGGGTTGGCCTGCCCTCCCTGCCTGTCCTCCCCTAAATGGACCCCGCCATGGAAAGCTCTCCCAGCCCTTCCCTCCGGATGAAGAGCGGCGGGGGCGAAGCCCGGCCGGCTCCATTTTCTCCCGGCGAGAAGCATCGTCCGGAAGAATTCCTTTTGGGCAAGGTCATTGGATTCACGGCGATCTTTGTATTGACCGCCGCCACGGCTGCGGGTCTGCCGCATCCCGGGCTGGCAGCTAGCCGGAATGGGCTATGGATGGTCGTTCATGATATCTGCCTGCCGGCCTACCGGGACATCGGTGTAGCGTTTCCGTGTACCGAGGTGAATATTGCCGATGGTCCCGACCGGGGCTTTGCCGTACTCCGGACGCCCTCGGCCCCGGCACATATCATCGTCGTCCCAACGGCGCCCATTTCGGGTATCGAGAGTCCGGCATTATTGAGCGAACACGTGCCAAACTATTGGGAGGCCGCATGGAGCGCGCGCCGCTTTGTTGAGGAAGCGGCGCGGCGCCAGCTCCCGCGCGATAACATCGCGATGGCAATCAATTCGGCGGCGGGCCGCAGTCAGGACCAGTTGCACATCCATGTCGCGTGCATCGCGCCTGCTCTTGCGGAATTCCTGCGCCGGCATGAGCCGGAAATTCGTGAAACCTGGTCTCCCCTCGGCGCACCGCTCCTTGGGCATAGATTTCTGGCAATGAAAGTCGAGACGGAGAACCTCGCCGGGGCAGACCCCTTCAAGCTGCTGGCCCGCGGCCTTCCAGCCAGCAAATCTTCCATGGGACGCCACATGCTGGCTGTGACCGGCGCAACATTCCATAATGGACGGAGTGGCTTTTATCTTTTGACGAATGATCCCCGGCCATTATCAGACGGCATCGTGAACGCGGAAGCACTCCTCGACGCCAATTGTTCCGGCTGACCAAGCTGAAAATCCTGACCCGGAAGAAAAACTTGGGCCGTCAAACGAATGGTCTCTTCCGCTTCAAGGCTGCGGCGATCGCGGCCCTTCCGTTGGAATTTGTAGATCCCATATAGAAATTTGTAGATCCCATATAGATAAGTGGCGGGGGCAGGAAGACCTCTTCCCAGCCCGTGAGCAATATGTACAAACATCTACCTTCAACTCGGCCCTGTCTGTCTGGACGGCTGGTTCTGTGTAAGGTAACGTGGAGGTGCCTCCAGGATCACATTCCGTTTCTACCGGAACCGTCACAATTTAGACTGCTCCCCTGGCGTGGGGTGACTTTGCCTTATTTCGGCCGCGCATTTTTCCTGTTATAGGAACTAAGCGTATCCGCTCTGACCCAAAGCAGAGCTGTTTAACTGTTCGAGAAACGGGTAGCCTGGCCAAAGAAATTGTCGAGTTTAAGAAATCTTACCGGCTCGCGGCCTTCGTTGAGCACCGGACGTGTATCACGAGGTGCGATCGATGAATATGGAACGAGTTCTTGCTGCGCATCGGCCTCGCTGCGGCCCTCAAGACTTTCATGATTCGTGCCGCGCGGCTAGCTGCGGAAGGAAGAAAACCGCCGGCGGCAGTTTGAGAGCTTCCGCCAAGTGCTTTGATAGTTGGATGGTGACGCTCGATTGGATTTAGGACCACTTATGCCAACGATTGCTCTGGTTGACGACGATCGTAACATCCTTACCTCCGTGGCGATTGCCCTCGAGGGGGAAGGCTATCGCGTCCAGACCTATACGGATGGATCAACGGCGCTTGAAGATTTGAAAAGCAATCCTCCCGATCTTGCGATTTTCGATATCAAGATGCCGAGGATGGATGGCATGGAGCTGCTCCGCCGTTTCCGGCAGAAGTCTGACGTGCCAGTGATCTTCCTCACGTCGAAGGATGAGGAAATCGATGAATTGTTCGGGCTCAAGATGGGTGCCGACGACTTTATCCGCAAACCATTTTCGCAGCGCCTCCTCGTTGAGCGCGTCAAGGCCATATTGCGCCGTGCCGTTCCCAAGGACCCCGGGACCCAAAAAGAGACCGAGTCGAAGATCCTCGAACGGGGTTTCCTGAAAATGGACCCTGAACGCCACGCCTGCACTTGGAAGAACGACCAAGTGACCTTGACGGTCACGGAATTCTTGATCCTCCAAGCGCTTGCTTCGAGGCCTGGCGTCGTCAAGAGCCGCAATGCTTTAATGGATGCGGCCTATGATGATCAGGTCTATGTCGATGACCGGACGATCGACAGCCATATCAAGCGTTTGCGCAAAAAATTCAAGGTCGTGGACGAGGACTTCGAGATGATCGAGACGCTTTATGGCGTTGGTTATCGCTTCAAGGAATGATCTCGCGCCGGTACGGAGCCAGCCATGGCATGGCACGGTGGCGCTGGGAAAAAACAAGGGCGAGATACGCGCTTCCGCACGCGACGCCGCCTCGCGAACTGCTCATGGCTGCTGCCGTTTTTGCCGCACGTCACCGTCAGACCTTGGGACGGTCCCAGACCATAATGAGGTTCGATTTTCAGCTGCCCGTTACAGCGGCCTCTTGTCGAGAACGGGGGCCGGCATCGAGAACCAATGGATTTATGGGACATGATCTTTTTTTGAGTGTGTTTTTGAGTATGTTTTAAGGTGTTTCAGATTCGCACGAACGATGCCGGTGAGCGGGAGCCGCCCTGCCCCGCGCTGCGAGGATTACAATGGACGGAGATGCCGTCAGCCCGATGTTCCAGCCAAATCGTGGCAAAATGCAGTCACCGTTCCGGTCCTAGCCGCCGGTGTTACGCCTCATGGAGGGGGGTCGCGGGGCAATGAGTATCGAAGCACGCGAAGGAATGGGCTTCGAGCGGGCGCCAAGCATAGTGCGGCGGCTGAAGCGTATCCGGCGAAATCTCGGCTTGCATCTTCGGGGGGCCGTTCGCATTGCCAGCGGACGTTTTGCGTCTCCCCTGGCGCGCCGCATCGTGTTTTTGAACCTCGGCGGCCTTGCTGCCCTCCTCATTGGCTTCCTTTATCTCAATCAGTTCCGGGAAGGCTTGATCGACGCGCGTGTGCAAAGCCTGCAGGTCCAGGGCGAGATCATCGCGGCAGCGATCGCATCATCCGCGACTGTTGAGACGGACTCGATTGCCATCGACCCGGAGAAGCTGCTTCGGCTCGCCCCAGGGGAGAGCTACGCGCTCGCCGATGAAATGGCTCCCTCGATCGAATTTTCGATTAACCCCGAACGCATTGGACCGGTCCTTCACAGGCTTGCTTCACCGACGCGAACGCGGGCGCGTATCTACGATCGCGACGGCTATTTGCTGCTCGATTCGACGTCGCTGACGGATCGTTCCAATATCATGCGTTATGATCTGCCGCCGCCCGCCCAATGGACGTCCCCTTCCCTTTGGGTACGCATCGGCAATAGCCTGAAAAAGTTTATTGGCCTCTCGAGCCTGCCCCTTTATGAAGACATCGGAGTTGCCAACGGCAAAGCCTACCCGGAAGTCACGCGCGCGCTCAGCGGCGGTGAGCAGTCGGTCACCCGCATCGATTCCAAGGGCGAGACCATTATCTCGATCGCAGTGCCGATCCAGCGTTTCCGGACGGTGCGCGGCGCCCTGCTCTTGTCCACGCAAGGCGACGACATCGACAAGATCATTGGCTCGGAACGCGCGGCGATCGTCCGGATATTCCTTGTCTCCTCGGCGATCATGCTGCTTCTCTCATACTTGATCGCAGGCAACATCGCGGAGCCGATCAGACGCCTTGCGGAAGCGGCCGAGCGTGTACGGCGGGGCACCAAGGCACGCCGGGAAATCCCGGATTTTACCAACCGCAAGGATGAAATCGGCCATTTATCTGGCGCCCTCCGTGATATGACGAAGGCCCTTTATGATCGCATCGAGGCGATCGAGCGGTTTGCGGCTGATGTCGCGCATGAGCTGAAAAACCCGCTCACCTCCTTACGCAGCGCCGTTGAGACGCTGCCTGTCGCCCGCACAGCGGAATCGCGCCAGCGCCTTTTGTCCATCATCGAGCATGATGTCCGGCGGCTCGACCGGCTGATCAGCGACATTTCCGACGCATCGCGGCTTGACGCGGAACTCGCGCGCGACGACGTCGATCTCGTCGATCTGACCCGCCTTCTTGATGCTGTCGTCGCCGTTGCCAATCTCGTCAATGATCCAGGCGCGATCAGGGTCGAACTCGCCATTGCGCGGCAGGGCAATTGCGAAGACAGCCGCCGCCAGGCTTTCATGGTCCTTGGGCACGATTCCCGGCTTGGGCAGGTTTTCAACAATCTTATCGATAATGCGAGATCGTTTTCGGCCCCGGGCGGAAGTGTGCGCGTGCTATTGCGTCCCGCCAAGGACTTCACGGCCCAGGGCCATGTACGGGACGGCTTTGAAGTCATCATCGACGACGACGGCCCCGGCATTCCCGCTGATGCCTTTGAACGGATTTTCGAGAGATTTTATACTGACCGGCCCGGTCAGGGCTTTGGCCAGAATTCGGGCCTCGGGCTTTCCATCTCGCGTCAGATCATCGAGGCGCATGGCGGCCATATATCGGCGCTGAACCGGGTGGGGCCGCCCGGCCCAGACGGCGTCATTCCGGTTCTTGGCGCCAGATTCCTGGTTTTTTTGCCAAAGGCGCAAGAGCCTTGACGCCGGTCTGCAATCAGCCGCCCCATGACGGGAAAAGTTCTTATGTTCATGCAAGCGCCGTCTTAATAGGCGAGGCGGGCGTATTGATTTTTGGGCCATCGGGTGCGGGGAAAAGCAGCTTGGCGCTTGCGTTGATCGCCACCGCCGGGCGCGACGGACTTTTCGCAAGACTCATCGGGGATGACCGGATAGCTCTTGATTGCAGAGGCGGCCGCCTGATCGCTCGCGGTCATCCTGCGGTTCTCGGGAAGGTCGAACGGCGCGGACACGGAATTTTCGATGTGCCTTTCGTGCCCGCGGCGGTGGTGCGGCTCGCAATCCGCTTTCAAGGCAAGAAGGACGCACCGCCGCCCCGGCATCCGGATGAGACTCAGGCCCACATCCTTCTGGAAGGTGCCAGAGTGTCCCTCTTGCGGTTGCGGCAAGATGTCGCATATTGCGATCTCGCCATTGCTGTGCTGTCCGATCCCCGCCTGCGCTGAAGAAGCCCCAAGCGCGGTAATGTCCCCGTTTCTCTTAGAAGCGCAGCCTCCCTTGCGGCACCGCCCAAGGCTTTCTGCCCGCAGGCTCACAATCTGGCGGGAGGTCAAATATTGGGTTCGAGTGCGTCATTTTGCTTGCCAATTCGGTTGCGCTGCACAAAACATCGGATTGAATTTGGCCGTGGCAGATGCGCTTTACCGGAGTCGTAATCCGTAAGGTGCAGCACTTGCCGTCCCGCGTTTATGGCCTATTAGGACAGCTTCGAAAAACGCGGGATGTCTGAGAGGGGGAAACAGCCAAGCAGTTTTTTCGCAGGTCTCTTTTTGAACCGCTTCCCGTTCCCATGGCTCTGCACCGAGATGGAATCACCCGACTTCCAAGAGCTGGCGCATGTCAAAATCGAAAAAGTATCAACTTTTTCGAGGCATTCTCTAATCCGCGCAGGGTCCTTCCTTTGATGAATGCCTCTCAACTCCATGCCGGCCTGGAACGAAGTCCCTGAACGGACAGGTATCTAGATGATTGGAATCGTCCTCGTGACCCATGGCCGCCTTGGCTCGGAATTCCGGGCAGCCCTCGAACATGTAGTCGGCCAGCAAAAGCAGATTGAAGTGATTGGCATCGGCCCGGACGACGACATCGAGCAGCGGCGTCAGGATATCATTTCCGCTGTCGAAAAAGTTGACAGCGGCTCCGGCGTCGTGGTCCTCACCGATATGTTTGGCGGGACCCCCTCCAATCTCGCCATCTCGATCATGAATGGCGCCCACATCGAGGTCATCGCAGGGATCAATCTCCCGATGCTGATCAAGCTCGCTTCGATTCGCGACAGCGCAACCCTTGAGCAAGCGGCCGCCCAAGCTCAGGATGCAGGCCGTAAGTATATTTATGTCGCAAGCAAGTTTCTGGGCACCAAATGATCGCGGACGATACGAACCCCATTGAGCCTGCCGGCTGCCAGGAATCCGAACTGCCAGGGGATGCCCTTGTTCGCACCCTTAAAATCATCAACCGCAAGGGGCTGCATGCCCGCGCAACCGCGAAGCTCGTGCAGTGTATCGACAGCTTCGATGCCGACGTGACGGTCAGCCGCTGCGGGGAGACCGTGGGCGGTACCTCGATCATGGGCATATTGACGCTCGGCGCGGGGCCAGGAATGACGATTACCGTTACCGCCACGGGCACCCAGGCGGCAGAGGCGCTGGATGCCATTGCGGCGCTCGTCGCCAACCGCTTCGGCGAGGATGAATAGCGCCATCGCGCTTCCCGTATCTATCACTGCCTCCGCGGCTTTTCCGGCCAAGCATTCGCTCACCCCTGGAAAGCGCGTGCCGCCGCGATGAGCCCCGCTGTCGAAGCATCGAAGGCTTCTATCGGCCGGCGCGCATCGGCGATGACAGGAGTAAGCTTGTTGGCGAGCTCCTTGCCAAGCTCGACACCCCATTGATCAAAGGAGTTGATATTCCAAATGACCCCCTGCACGAAAACCTTGTGCTCGTAGAGCGCAATCAATTGACCAAGGACACGGGGGGACAGCTTTTTATAAAGAAAAGTGCTCGATGGCCGGTTGCCTTCGAAGACCTTGTGAGGCGCAAGCGCGGCGATAGCCTCGGGGCTCAGGTTCTGCGTTCTCAACATTTCCGTGACTTCCTCGATCGAGCGGCCCTGCATCAAGGCTTGGCTCTGCGCGAGGCAATTGGCGAAAAGCAGCTGGTGATGTGATGGATCGGCGTCGAGCGGCTGCGCCGCGGCGAGGAAATCGACCGGCACGATTTCTGTGCCTTGATGCAACATCTGGAAAAAAGCGTGCTGGCCATTCGTTCCCGGTTCTCCGAAAATGACCGGACAGGTCTGCCAGTCCAGGCGCCTGCCTGAAAGATCTACTGACTTGCCATTGGATTCCATTTCGAGCTGCTGAAGATAGGCGGGAAACCGCGCCATGCGCTGGTCGTAAGGGATAACGGCATGGGCCGCGAACCCCCAGAAATCGCGATACCAGATTCCGAGCAGAGCCATAAGAACGGGAATGTTGCGATCGAGCGGCGCCTCAAGGAAATGGGTATCAATATCTTGCCCGCCGCGCAGGAATTTCTCGAATTTCTCCTTGCCAATGCCAATCGCAAGCAAAAGGCCGATCGACGACCAAATCGAATAACGCCCGCCGACCCAATCCCAAAAACCGAACACGCGATCGCTTCTTATTCCGAAGGCGGCGATTTTGTCGAGCTGTGTCGACACCGCACAAAAATGATCTGCAACCGCCGCCTCGCCTAGCCTTTCCGCAACTGCCTTGCGGGCGGTGGCGGCATTGGTCATGGTCTCCAACGTTGTGAACGTCTTGGAGCAGATAATGAAAAGCGTGGTTTCAAGAGGCACAAGCTTCAGGGTGCCGCCGAGATCGGCGCCATCGACATTGGCAACGGTGTGCAGCCTCAGATGATCTGGAACAAATGGTGCAAGCGCCCGCACAGCCATGGCGGGACCGAGATCCGAGCCGCCGATGCCAATATTCACGATGTCGGTGAAGCGTGCGCCGCGCGCGGTCTTGACATCGCCATTGCGGATCGCCTCAGCGAAGGCTTCCATCTTCGCACGCTCGGCGAGGACTTCCGGCATCACGTCATGCCCGCCGGCAAACATCGGCCTGCCTGAAAGATTGCGCAAGGCCATATGCAGGGCCGGACGGTGCTCGGTGATATTGACCGGCTCGCCCGCAAAAAGCGCTGTCCGGCGCGTCTCGATGCCAGCCGCGCGTGCAAGATCGATCAGCAGACCGAGTGTCGTTTCTGTGACCCGGTGTTTTGAATAGTCGAAAAGGAGATCGCCGAACTTGACGTGAAACCGGGCGAAACGGTTGGGATCGTCACGAAAAAATTCCGCGATCTTTTTGCCCGCCAAGCTCCGTTTATGCGCTTCCAGCGCGGCCAGAACCTTTTTGATCTCCTCACTGCTCATGCGGCACCTCGGGAATCATTGGATGACGCAGGCGCTCAAAAATGAAAAAGACATCTGAAGGCGCCGCTGCGCTGACCATCTATGGCACGGCGGTGCCTCAAAACAAAGAAGGAAGACCATGAGCGATCCCCTCTCGGCGCGCTCATGGTCCCCAGAGCCAGCCCGCCGGGCGGAGGAGCCAGACCCGGCAGGCTGGACGGCTTCAAGGATTGTACGCCCGCTCGCCGTGATCGCTGATGTCGAGGCCTTCGACCTCGGCCTGCTTGGATGCCCGCAGGCCGATGATAAGGTCGACGACTTTATAGAGAATCGCCGAGCCAATACCCGACCAGAGCAAGGTGAAGACTACGGTCTCCGCTTGAGTTATGACCTGGGTCTTCATGTCATAGGTACCCGCCGCGGCAGAGCCAGGATTGATCGTGTAATCGGTGATTCCCGTGCCGCCGAGGTAGGGCGCGACGAGAATGCCGGTGCCGATCGCTCCGATGATGCCGCCGATACAGTGCACGCCGAATACGTCGAGGGCATCATCATAGCCGACTTTTGGTTTCACAAAGGCAACGAAGAAGAAGCAGACCGAACCCGCGATCAGACCGAGCACGATCGAGCCCATCGGCCCGGCAAAGCCGGACGCCGGCGTCACCGCGACAAGGCCCGCAACCGCGCCCGAGACCATGCCGAGCAGCGACGGCTTACCCTTGACCAGCCATTCGGTGAACATCCAGCCGAGCGTTGCACCTGCCGTGGCCACCATTGTGTTCACAAAGGCGAGCGCCGCCATTCCATTCGATTCGAGATTCGAACCTGCATTGAAGCCGAACCAGCCGACCCAGAGAAGGGAGGAGCCGATCATCGACATCGTAATCGAATGCGGCGGCTCGATATCATGCGGATAGCCGATGCGCCTTCCAAGGATCAAGCAGCCAACAAAACCGGCGATCCCTGCGTTGATATGAACCACGGTGCCGCCAGCGAAATCGAGTGCCCCCGATTTATTGAAAAAACCGGCATTGTTGAGAACCGCGTCGAGATTGGCCTGCGCGGCCGCCTTGGCGGCTTCATCGGGTGCATCCGCGAGGGCCTTCGCGGCGTCGGCGATCGCATCGGGACCCGCCCAATACCAAACGCTATGGGCGATGGGGAAATAGATGAAGGTCACCCAAAGCAAAATGAAGAGAAAGACCGCCGAAAATTTCATGCGTTCCGCGAGGGAGCCGATGATCAACGCAGGGGTGATCATGGCAAAGGTCATCTGGAAGACCATATAGGCATATTCCGGGATGACGACCCCATTGGAAAATGTCGCCACGGTCGAGTCGGGGGTCATCCCTTTGAGAAACGCCCGGTCGAAACCGCCAACGAGATTGTTCCATTGGTAGCCTTGGAGAAAGCCGAGCCAGGGATGCTCTCCTGCGGCGAAAGGAACCAATTCATGGCTGCCTTCAGTAAAAGCAAGCGAATAACCGTAGAGGCACCACACGATCCCAACCATCGCCACGATCGCAAATACTTGCGAAAGCATAGAAGCCATGTTTTTCGTGCGAACCATGCCTCCATAGAAAAGCGCAAGGCCAGGTATCGACATCATCAGGACGAGCGCCGACGAGGTCAGCATCCACGCAGTATCACCCTTATTGGGAACTGGAGCTGCTGGATCCGCGCAGGCCAGACTCGCGGCGCCTATGGCCAGCAAAACCCCTAAACCGATCGCCCGCGGGGCGATCCTCGGAAGCAAACTAAAATTCATATTGAACTCCTGCGATACATCAAATGGCGAGAGGACGTTAGATGGCTTCTTGATCGCGTTCTCCAGTACGAATCCGGACCGCCTGATCGAGCGTTGTGACGAAGATCTTGCCGTCCCCAATTTCGCCGGTCCGCGCTGCCGAGGTGATGGCATCGATCGTCTGGCTGACAAGTTCACTCGGCACGGCGACTTCGACCTTTAGTTTGGGCAGAAAGCTGACTGCATATTCCGCGCCACGGTAGATTTCCGTGTGGCCCTTCTGGCGGCCGTAACCTTTGACCTCGGTTACGGTCATGCCATGCGCCCCGAGCGCAGTCAGCGCGTCGCGGACCTCATCCAGTTTGAACGGCTTAATAATCGCAGTGACTATTTTCATGTTGTGTTTCCTGCTTGCCTCTACCGGGAACTTCGGAAAGTGGAAATTTGCTCAAGGACGCAGGGCCGGGCGCGAGATCTCGTGGCCATGCTTGAGTTAGTGATAGCAAGCCTTGGGCCAGTTAGCGAATCTCGATTTCGTCCGGAGGCAGCGATTAGGTGCTCAGAGGATGCGGGCGGCAGCACATTGAGCATGCGGGCACCGCAAAGGGCCTCCCAAATCAGCGATTTATTCTAATCGGGACTAACTGTTTCCGTCTCAGCCCAAAGTGGCTCGTGTATAACGCAGCTCTTAAAAATGCAGACGTCATTGGCCCCGCTATGGGTGGGCGGCGATAATCTTCTGATTGGTCAAGGCCGGAGATATGAGGCACCCCAATCGCGGGCTCAGAACAAGACCCCCAATCCGGAAGGCTTCGGGCGCATCAATCCCTCCTGAGCGACGGAGGCTATGAGGCGGCCATCATGTGAAAAGAGAAGACCGCGCGCAAGGCCGCGCGCGCCGCAAGAGTTCGGGCTGTCTTGCGCGTAGAGGAGCCACTCATCCGCCCGAAATGGCCGGTGAAACCATAAGGCATGATCAAGGCTTGCCACCTGGAGGCCGGTGTCGAAGACCGATTGGCCATGTGCGCCAAGGGCAACATCGAGGAGGGTCATATCGGAAAGATAGGCGAGCACGGCGCGGTGAATCGCTGGATCATCGGGAAGCGGCCCCGTCGCGCGCAACCATACGAACTGCTCTAACACGCCAGCTTCGTGCCGGACATAACGGGCAAGGTCGACTGGACGCAATTCGATGGGCCGGTCCTGATTGAACCAGCGGCGAATGGAGTCCGGCATGAGTTCCCCATAGCGCCGCAGCATTTCAGCTTCGCTCGGCAGGCTTTCCGGAGAAGGAACCCGGGGCATCTGAAAAGAATGGTCGAGCCCCGGTTCCTCGATCTGGAACGATGCCGAGAGCGAGAAAATCGCGCGCCCATGTTGAATCGCATTGCAGCGCCGCGTGGTGAAGCTCTTGCCGTCACGAATCCGGTCGACTTCATAAATGATTGGAACCGCTGGATCACCAGCCAGAAGGAAATAGCCGTGTAACGAATGGGGCGCCCGATCCTTGACGGTGCGCGCCGACGCGACGAGGGCTTGCGCGACTACGAGACCGCCAAATACGCGCTGCCACCCAACCTGAGGGCTGCGCCCGCGAAAGATGTTTTCCTCGATCCGCTCGAGATCGAGAATCTCCAAGAGCTGGCCGATGGCATTGGACATGTCGCGTGAAAGCTCCTTCCGAAATCATCGTGGGGCGGCACCGGCTTTGCCAGATCTCGCTGAAAAGATTGAGCGCCGCCCCCTGGCTCGATGGCGCCAATATCCCGAATGACAAAGAGAGGAACCAACGAAAAAGCATGCGTCCGTTGCCGGCTGGCGCATGCTTTGGCTTTCTGGCTTGGGGAAGGAAGGGATATCAGGCTGCCGCGCTATTCGAGCGGGCGCGCTTCTTCAGGCAGCATGATCGGAATGCCATCGCGGATCGGATATGCGAGCCTGGCTGCCCGGGAAATGAGCTCCTGATTTTGCGCATCATATTCGAGGGTTGTCTTGGTGCGTGGACAAACCAGGATTTCAAGCAGCCGGGGATCGATCCGTGACGGCTCAGGAGGCTGCTTTACGTTCGGTTCACTTTGCTTATCCGCCATCAATGTTCTCCAATCCTTGGCTGTTGCGGGTTAGTGCAGCGGCGAGGACGCGTTTTTGCCGCGTGCGAGTTCGACCTCAGTGATTGCGACGAGCACGTCCGCCCGTCCTTTCAGATCCTGCGCCTCGAGAAGCGCCTGCTTTTCCTTGGGGCTGCACGGGCTCATCATGGACAGGGCATTAACGAGCGCCTCATTCGGGGCGCTGTGGATGCTGTTCCAGTCGACCTGAAGATGGTTGGTTTCGGCGAACTCGCGAAGGGTGCGCAGGACGCCATCACGATCAACCTGATCCTCCCCCGCGCGGGGGCTGAAATCGACGGCAAATGGCACGAAATCAACGCGGCACTGGCGGTAGGGTGCTGATCCCGCAATCTCTTCGACGACCTTGAACCGCGCGATCCCCGTCAGGGTAATAAGATAGCGGCCGTCGCCGGTTTCGGCGAATTGGGTTATCCGCCCGGCGCAGCCAACCGAAAACAGGGGCGGCGCACCTGCTTGCGCCCCGGCTTCGGGATCGGGCTGGATCATGCCGATGACACGGTGACCTCTGAGGGCGTCGTCGATCATGGTGAGATAACGGGGCTCGAAAATGTTGAGTGGCAATTCGCCGCGCGGCAGCAGAAGAGCACCAGCAAGAGGAAAAATTGGAATGGCTGCCGGAAGCTCATCCGGGCGGCGGTAAGCATGGTTCATGCTCATCTTCCAGTCCTCCCTGCGTTGCGCTGATCCCGCCCCCTCGGAAGTCAGCACTCCATTATAATTATGAAAGAACCACCTTCGCGAATCCAATCAATCCAACACCTCTTTATTTAGGAGTAAAAACCATGGCTTCACGTCCCAGGCAATGCCGGATTCCATCTTTTTTCCGATGGGTGGCCGCGCCCCATGGCCTCAATCAATCCCAGCCCGGACTTCAATTTTGATGAATCTTTGATGTGCTTTTAGGCAAATGCCTAAAAATTAGCTTAACCTTCGGCTTCATCGCTTAGCATTGAGGAGGGCTTTTATTTCGAAAGCCCGCTGCGGTCCTGCCAATCTGGGCCGCTCCGGCTGGCAGAGATTGAGTATCATGCGCTTTGCTTAAACAGCATTTCTCATTCTTTCAAACCCAGCATCGAGATCCGCTTTAAGGTCCTCCATATCTTCAAGACCAACGGAAAAGCGCAAGGCTGGGCCCGGCGGATTCCACACTGTCGCGCTGCGGTAACCCCGGCAATCGAAGGGAATGACAAGGCTCTCGAAGCCGCCCCAGGAATAACCCATGCCGAACAGCTTGAGCCCATCGAGCATAGCCGCGAGGGCGGAGCGTGAACAAGGCGCAAGAAGAACCGAGAATAGCCCCGAAGATCCCAAGAAATCCCGCTTCCAGATGGCATGGCCCGGACACGAAGGAAATGCCGGATGGAGGACCCGGACAACCTCCTTTCGGGTGGCAAGCCAGCGGGCAAGTTCAAGCGCCTGACGCTCGGCCTCGCGCAGCCTCAGCTCGAGTGTGCGCAAGCCGCGCAGGCTCAAGAAGGCATCTTCCGGGCCCGCACACATGGCGAAGGCGTCGAAGGTCGCCCTGAGCCGTGGAAACCATTCCCCGTTTGCGGAGACAAGCCCGATGAGAAGGTCGGAGTGGCCGCCAAGGTATTTGGTTCCAGCTTCGACCGTGATATCGGCCCCGCGCGCATGGGGCGGAAAAAACAATGGGGTCGCCCAGGTGTTGTCAAGGATCGTGCAAATCCCTTTGCTCCTCGCGAGCGCTGAGATCGCGGGAACGTCCTGAACCTCAAAGGTCTGCGAGCCTGGAGTCTCAATGAAGATGACGCTCGTGTTCGGCCGGATTCGTGAGTCGATCCCTGCCCCGAGCTGAGGATCATAATATTCCGTTTCAACGCCCATACGGGCCAAGATCGTGTCGCAAAAGATGCGCGAGGGGCGATAAACGGCGTCCGTCACAAGAATATGGTCGCCTGCCTTGACCGCGGTAAGAAGGGCGAGAGCAATTGCGGCAAGACCAGATGGGACGAGCACTGTCCCGGCAGCACCGGAAAGTTCCGTCCAGGCGCTCTCCAGCGCCGCCGTCGTCGGTGTTCCCTGTGTTCCATAAGAGAATCGCGCCTTGCGGGCCAAGAAATCATCCAGAGTCGGGAAAAGCACGGTCGAGCCGCGATAGACGGGCATATTAACGAAACCATGCTGCTCGCCCGGCTGGCGCCCGGCGTGAACCAGTTTCGTGCGAGTCTTGAAATGGGGGCGCTCCGGAGGCGTGATCTCTGTCATTCTAGGTCCAATCAATTGGTGCGCCGCAAAATGCGGGGCTCAACAGCGCTTCGTCAAGTGCGGTAATAAACGCTGCGCCACCTCTTTCCATGCCGGGACTTTCCGGCTGTGGTTGAGCGGGCTTGCTGCTTGCGCCGTTTTGGGCAAAGTTGGGACTTCTTTCCGGGTGAGCGGCATGGGAGATCCGCGTGTGAGAATTTTGCGGCTTGTGCTTTTGGGCCTTGCCGCCTTTGCCGGGATCGTGGGAGGAACCACTCTTCTGCAAAAGGCACTCCGTCCGGACACCTCGCTTGCGCTCCTGGGCTATGGGGCGCAAGCGCCTTCTGCTTATGAAATCGCCGCCGCGCAGCACAGCCTGGAGGAAAAGCTCAGGACAGCGCCAGAATATGCGCCTTTTTTCGATCACCTGAAAGCCACCTTTCCCTCCGACTATGAGTCTTTTCTGGCGGCTTTCGCAAAGCATCTTGCCGCAAGGGATGAAATTGGAAGCACGGACGTCCTTATGGCTGAGGCCGTCCGGGCCTTGCGCGCTTCACGCGGGATTTTAGCGGCCAAGGCTGGAAACCCCGCTCTCGAGAGCATTTTCGAATTGCAGACTTCAATGCTCCGGGCGCTCGCGGCCAAGGATCCGCATCTTTGCGTCGATTTTCTCAACGGAGCCGAAAGCGCTGGCTTTTTCGAATTTTCAGCACAAAACCGCGCTCTTGTTGCGGCCATGGGGATTGCGGGCATCGATGCCATTCGCGACGGCGAACTGAGGCAGGTCGAGCGGCCCCCGCCGGGCGAGACGGATTTCGATGCGCTCGAAAAGGGGTTGCGCGCAAAGGGACTCGATACCCCGGAGATCGAAGCACTGCTCGATGGCAAGCCCAGCAATCCGCCCATAGCAGACACGAAAATGTGCGAGGCTGGCCAAATTTATCTCGAAACTCTTGCTGCAATGCCAGAGGACAGCCGGTTGCGGATCTACGCTTTTGCTGTCGAACTCATGGCGAGATCGTGATGCAACTCCCGTTCTTCTGAGAAGTTGTCCTGGCTCTATCAAACGCCTTCGCCGTACTGCCGCCTTAAGCTTCCGGTCTAATCGGACGAAACAGGGCGCTGCCTTTGGGAATGCACACCCTGAACGGCTGATCGGGGAAGCCAGATGCCAAATGATCAGGACTCACGCCGTCAGGAAATCAAAGCCCGTCTCGAACGCGCGGAAAAAGATCTCTCCGCAACGCGCAGCTCGGCCGATGGCCACAGCCGCGCGATTCGGCTTCATATCGAGCGGGAAATACATGCGAGAAAAAAGGATCTGGCCTTGCTCGATGAGCAGCCGGCCAATGAACCCGCTCCCTCCCAGAAATGAAGCAAGACAACATGATTCGCGGAATGGAATGCAGAGAGGGTTAGCGGGGAAAGATGCAAAGGCGGGCAGGAGCGCGCCTGCACTCCGCCGCTCGCTCACTGTCAAGCGCAGATCCCGGATTAATTATCCGTTTCCGGAACGCGCCTCCGTCATTTCACAATGAGGACCGGACATGGGGCAATGTGCGTGATGCGATCCGCGCGGCTTCCCGCCAAACGTTCGTAGAGAGTCGGGCGGCTCTTCTCCCCCATCACAATCAGCTCGGCTTTGAGTTCATCTGCGAGGCGGACAATGCCTTGCACTGGCGGCCCAGGCACGACATAGCCGTGCAGATCCACCTGATTCTCCTGCGCCGCCGCAAAGGCACGCTCCCAATCGGCTTTTCCAATCGATGCCAGATGAAGCTCCGAATTATTCTGCTTGGCGATCGCAAGCGCCAGTTCCAGCGCACGAAGTGCATTTTGCGATCCATCGTTCACATGAAGGATTCTTCCGATAATTCTGGTCCTGCCTGACGGCGCCGCCTCCAGCCGCGGCCCTGCCGCCGGACGGGGCAGAAAAAATGCGTTTGCGATAACCGTGGGGATTAACGCGGTTACGACGACGGCCGCGACCAGAGAGGAATATTGGCTTGCGTCGATGATTCCATGCGAACGGCCAAAGAGGGCGGCAACCATTCCAAGGGTCAGCCCCGTCGACATAAGGAGACTCGTATAGATGGCGGGCCTATCTTCCGAGCCGAAGTACTTCGATAAGGGAAAAACTCCAAGGAATTTGGCGCCGACTTTGAGGATGAAAAAAACGATAAAGGCGCCGGGCGCCGCAATCAGCGCGGGGAGCGATATGAGAGAGCCCGCGAGGACAAAAAAGAATGGTGTGAGCAAGCCAAAGGTCAGCGTCCGCAGCCGCCGGATGAGCGCGTGATCCTTGCCGATACTTCCGGCAAGCACCATTCCGATGCCATAACCGGCGAGCACCGCCTCGCTTTCGGCCCACTTCGCAAGCGCTCCGAGCCCGAGAAGGCAAAAAAGCAGAAATTTGGTCTCGAGCTCGGAAAGCAATCCGCCAAACCGCTTGAAGAAGGGAGGGGTGACCCAGGGGAGAGCGATCAAGACCGCGGCGGCAATCCCAACCGCGATCAAGGTTCTCATCGTGAATGGCGTGAAGGTAAGGCCAAGGGCGATGACAGTCGCAAGGTCGGTCACGAAACAGGCTGTTAAAATCGTTTTGCCGTAGTCGGTTTCATTCAATCCAGCTTCGAGAGTTACGGCATAAATAATGGCCGCTGATGTCGCCGAAAGAGCAATCCCCGCGAGCCAGCTCGGGACGGATCCCCAGCCAAGAAGGTAATAGGCCCCAGCCGCGCAGCCAAGAAAGGGAAAAAGGAAGCTGGCAAACCCGACAGCGCTGGCTTCCTTCCATTTGAGCCTAAATACCGAGGCATCGACTTCGGCGCCTGCCAGAAAGGTGAGAAGGATGGCGCCCGCGGTGGAAAGAAACCTTACCCAATCATCATGGGTGCCGAGCATCTCCGGGCCAAGCAGGAATTGCGCAACCATCCCGGTCATGATTTCGGCCAGCGCGCTCGAAATATGCAACAAAGTAGCGAGCAGGCCCGCGAGAAGGGCGATCCCAAGCCATAGTGCGGCGATGAACAAGGCGCCCGTCATGACCCACCTTATTGCTTGCGAGTGGATGAGATGTTTGGCGGCAGCAGCCGTGGCGCCCGATACAAGATGGCGGCGGCGGGAAGAAAGCAATCCCCTTTTACAATCCTCAAGGAGAAATCGAGACTAAAGAAAATTTGAGCGATGGCAAAACCGGTGACTTCCGGGAGGTTATTCGATATCGGATTCCTTATTGTGCCCAAAAGCCCGCTGGGGCTGCCGAGGCCGCAACACCGGCAAAAGGAGGATAAGGCCTGCGCCTTGCAGCAGAACAGAAGTCACGGCAAGCTGCGGCACGGACGACTCATAAAGCACACCGAGCAGCGTGCTTCCGGCAAACCAGGCCATCCCGTAAGCGGCATTGAAAATTCCATAGGCCGTAGCCCGCTGGGAGGCCGGCGCCAGCGGCGCGATCGCAGCCCGCATGACCGATGCCTGGGCCCCCATGCCAATGCCCCACAAAACGACGCCGATCGCGGCGAATGCCGGCGATCCGAGAAAGGCGAAAGGCGCGCTAAGCAAGGAAGCGAGCGCCGCAAATATCATGACCTTTATGCCGGTCCGGTCGAAGATACGGCCAAGCAGGAAAGCCGATGCCGCCTCGGCCGCCATGGCAAGCGAATAGGCGAGCGGAATCCAGACCGGCGTGATCATACCGGTCTTGCCGAAATGATAAGCGATCAGGGGAAAGTCGGCATAGCCCGCCGCGATAAGGGCTGAAGCCGCGAGATAGATCCAAAAGGCGAGCGGCAAACGGCCCGCCGTTAAATCAGGAGCCGCCACATCAAGATCATGGGGACGCGGATAAAGGTGACGCGCGGCGAACAGCACCAGCATCGCGAACACCGCCGGGATTGCGAGGATGGCGAAGCCATTTTGATAGCTTCCCTTCAAATAGAGGCTCGCGCTGACAGCGAGTGGACCGAGAATGGCGCCGGTCTGATCGAGCGCGCCATGCAGGCCGAAGGCAAAGCCAAGGCCCGTTTGGCTGCCCGCATGTGAAAGCATCGCATCGCGCGCTGGGGTGCGGATCCCCTTGCCGGCCCGCTCGGCCACAATCAAGACAACCGCAATCTCCCAGCGGCCCGCCAGTGCAAGCAGCGGCACCGCGAGGAGATTGACCCCATAACCCAGAATGGTGATCGGCCAATAACTCCGCGTGCGGTCGGTGAGATAGCCAGACAAAAGCCGCAGGGCATAACCCAGGAATTCGCCAAAGCCCGCGACAAAACCAACGACTGCGGCGGAGGCTCCAAGAATGCCGAGATAAGGGCCGGTGACGCTGCGCGCGCCCTCATAGGTCATGTCGGCAAAGAGGCTGACAATACCAAGCAGCACGATAAACCGCATGGCGCTTGGGCGGGAGAGATCATTGCTGGCGGTCGAACCGGCCTCGCTCATGGTAAGATATCCTTATATCAAGGCAATGATTGGCAGGCCGCCAATGAATGCTGCCATTATAACCACACGGCTATATGGCGTCACGCAGCCAGCAGGCCGTGCAGCTCTCCTGAAAATTTGCATCATTCCCGGGATTCCATTAGATTAGGCTGTCCTGAGATGGACCTGAGATAAAGTGCGACACGCAGGGCGAAGCCGCGCACTCTTCATCACCCAAAAATTTGAGATCATCGGATGCGTCATGGCGCCGTGTGGATAATTGTGCGTGGAGGTCTCGGCAATCAGATGTTCCAGATTGCTTTTGGGGCAGCCCTCTCAGCTCGTTTTGGCCTTCCCGTCAAATATGTTGATGTTATAGCGAGGGACGGTACGATTCGTAAATGGGAGGTCCAGTGCTTCGGTGTCAGCGCTGAAAGGCTTTCACGCCAGGCTGAGTTAGGCTTCAAAATTCTGCTGTCCGCACAACGAAGATTTGGTCCCCATGCTTTGGGGCGTCTGCCAGGGATTTGGACGGAGGACGTCGACTCGGCCAGGCCGGTAACCCGTAGAGATACGCCGCGTATCGTCAGCGGCTTCTGGCAAAGGCCTCACTATTTTGAAGATGTTGAGGGATCGGTGCGAGAGCAATTTCGTTTTCCCGCCCTGCCGAAAACACGCGAGCTCAGCCTGGCAGGCCGGGGAATGCCAAAAGTGGCAATCCATGTGCGCCTGGGCGATTACGTTTCCACTCCTGAAGCGCGCCAAGAGCGTCTGACATGTAGTCCAGACTGGTATAGAGCCGCATGGCAGGAGATGCGTTATCGGCTGGGCCCCTGCCACGCGTTTGTGTTCTCCGAGGATGTTTCCTGGGTCAAGAATGAAATAGGATTCGATGGAAGTGTGGATTACGTGTCCTCCGATGCGTCCGATGATGCTTGGATCGACATGGCACGCATGAGTTCGTGCGATCACTTTATAATTTCTAACAGCTCCTACAGCTGGTGGGCAGCGTATCTCTCTGCTTCACCGCGGAAGATCGTCATTGCACCAAAGCGGTGGGTAGGATGGCGCGATACTGCGCGTTTTGGGATTTGTCCATCATCGTGGATCCTCCTATGATGCCATGGCGCAGGGACCTCTCTCCGCAAACAGATTATGTTCGTTGTCTGACATCACGTCTTGGCAAGACGTGCAACGGTTTCTTCAACGGGGCGGGCGAGCGCGAGCATCATGCCAGCGATTGCTTCAACGTCATCGAGATGGGCGTGCGGCAAGTGAGCCGGAAAGCCTTCCCGCGCATCGGTCGCGGCCGCCGCGATGCTGGCATCCTCCGGATAGAGCCAGGGCTTTCCATTTGCAAGGCGATGGACCTCGATTTTGACATGCACGTCGCGCTTAAAGCCTTCGACGAGGACGAGATCAACCGGGCTCATGCGCACCAGGAGCTCAGCGAGAGTTGGCTCGGGTTCTTCCCGAAGCTCGTGCATCAAGGCGAAACGCCGGGCCGAAGAAACAAGCACCTCACAGGCGCCTGCCTGCCGGTGAAGATAGGAATCCTTGCCGGGCTGATCGACATCGAATTCGTGATGCGCATGCTTGAGCGTCGAAACAGTAAAGCCGCGTTCGCGCAAGAAGGGAATAAGCTTCACGATCAAGGTCGTCTTGCCCGCGCCGCTCCAGCCGGCAAGACCAATCACCCGCATGGCTTCAACTCCCGCATCGAGCATCCCCCGCGTCAGTGCGCTTCGCAAAACATGGTATCGACCGTGAAACTTCCATCCGCCTCGATCCCGAAATATTTAATGACATCTTCACTCATGTCCAACTGGAGGGAGCGGATCGCCTGGATATGGAGCGCTGGAGTATTGATGCGTTCGACCCATGCGGAAAATTCAAGACGAAGGCGCGTATTAATGAATTTTCCCGGCATAAATCCTGCTTGGGTGAGCGCGCGCCGCCATTCACCGGGCGAATAATCGCGGACATGTGAGGGATCGCGTAAAAGCTCGGCGGTCTGCAAATAGGTGTCGAGCAGAGCAAAGTTGCTCCCTGGCGAAACCACATCGATGAAGATCGCGGTGCCGCCCTGCTTGAGAACGCGCCTTGCCTGCCGTAAGGCACTTTGAAAATCGTGCCAATGGTGGGCGCTGTAGCGGCTCACGACAAAATCGAAGGCCCCATCGGCGAATGGCAAATGCCCGGCTGTCCCCTGACAGGGCGTCACATTGGCAAGACCCCGTTCGCGAGAAACGCGGGCAGCCGCATCGAGCATTTCGCGCGACAAATCATAGGCAACGGCCTGCCGGACATGCGGCGCCGCATGTAAACTCACATGACCGCCGCCACATCCCAGATCAAGGACACGCGCCGCCGGATGGCCGCGAACCATCGCGGCGATGCGATCGAGGTCCTCTCCCTTGGCGTGGACGGCGCTTGCAACATAGGCCGCGGCACGCGGCCCGAACCTTGCGGCGGCGAGGTTTCCATGCGATTTGCCCAATCGTACCGCCTCCCGCTCCCGTTCCAAGACTCTAATCTATTAGGATTCTCCGGCTCCAGCCAATGGCAGCAACGCATATGGCCGCAATTGCCTCAACTCTCGATTTGCGCGGCCTCAACTGTCCGCTTCCGGTGCTGCGGACTCGCAAGAGGCTGCGGCAACTGGCGCCTGGCGATCGTCTGATCGTCGAATGCACCGATCCGCTCGCCGCTATCGACATTCCGCATCTTATTCGTGAAACCGGTGATATGCTCGAACGCCAGGAAGCTTCGAATGGCCTCTTTATATTCCATATCAAGCGTGGCAAGGGATGAGCGAATGCCAGGAGAGCCGCCGCTTGACCGAAGAGGAAAACCCTGAAAACCGGGCTTTCACGCCCCATGCGCTGCGCGGCCGCGTTCTCGCCGAAGTCCATGCGCGTCCCTTCACGCCGATCGTGGGCTCCCAGCGTATCCTGCATTTCGCCTTCACCACGGATCCGCCAGCTGCCGCCAGGGCGCGTGAGGCGCTCGAAGCCTTTTGCCGGGATCGCGCTTATCCCGCTCCTATGCCAGAGGCAAAGCAGCACCGGATTGAGCTGCCCCCGGCCATTTTGCGGTGGGAGCACCACGGCGAGTTCATGACCTATTCCTGGGAGTTTCCGCAAGAGGCGCCTGTGGCGGAATCGGGCGATATAAGGCAAGTTGCGTTCCGGCCAGGAGCGGGAGAGCTTTCGAGCTTCATGCGATTGCTTCCGCAGCCGGGGCCTTTGCTTGTCGCTGCCGATCTGCATCTCTTGCCGGAGCCAGACAATGATGACTGGCGCTTGCTGTTCGAGCCGAGCCAGCTTGCCGCCTCCGCCGTAATGGACGGCACCGCCGCCGTAGCCACCGATTTCCATCCGGATGCCTTCGGCTTCGTCCGGTTCCTCGTTCTCGACCGGCGTTTGACACCGGGAGAAGCTGGAGCCCTGGTCCGGCGGCTGCTCGAAGTCGAAACCTACCGCACCCTCGCGCTGCTCGGGCTGCCGGAGGCGGAAGCGTCAGGGCCTGTCATCCGCCGCATAGAGAACGAACTGCCCCGGCTCGTCGAACGGTTGCGCGCAAGCGAAGGTCTGAACGCGAGCCGCGAATTGCTCGCTGATTTGACCGCCCTGGCCGCCGAGCTCGAAGCCCGCGCGGCTCAAAGCCTATTCCGCTTCGGGGCGACTCGCGCCTATCACGAACTCGTCAGCCTGCGCCTCGATAGACTTGGCGAAATCGCCTTGCCGGAGCTGCCGACGCTGGAAGCTTTTTTGACCCGCAGGCTGACGCCCGCCATCCGCACCTGCACCGCGACCGAAGAGCGCCAGGAAAATCTTTCACAGAAGCTCGTCCGCGCGGCGCAACTCCTGCGGACACGTGTCGAAATCGAGCTCGAAAGCCAAAACAAGGATCTCTTGAGTAATATGAACGACAGTTTCCGCCTGCAATTGAAGCTGCAGCAAGCTGTCAGATTCGTCTCCGTCGCCGCGATCACATACTATATGCTCTCTATTCTGCATTTGATCTTCGAAGGCCTGCACCGGAAAATCGAAGTGCTCGATCCCGTCGTTGCGACAGCTCTTTCGGTTCCTTTCGTCTTCCCGCTCGTTCTTTGGATGTTCCAGCGGCGGCGCAAACAGGCGGCCGAGAGGTGAGCATGCGTAAGCAAAAAAGAAAAATTCCCGCCTTAGTGCGCCTGCCCGGAGGGCCTCCATGGGTTTGAATGTCGCCGTCCAGATGGACCCGATCGACAGGATCAATATCGCGGGTGATTCAACTTTCGCTTTGCTGCTGGAAGCCCGTGCGCGCGGACACAAGCTCTTCTACTATACGCCCGACAGGCTTTCCCTTTCTGATGGCCGCGTCGTAGCGATGGCGGCGCCCCTCGATGTCCGCGATGTCGAAGGGGACCATTTCACCCTGGGCTGCGCGGAACCGGCGGATCTGTCCGCGCTCGACGTCGTCCTCTTGCGTCAGGACCCGCCCTTCGATCTCGCCTATATCACTTCGACGCATTTGCTTGAGCATCTGCAGCCAAAGGTGCTGATCGTCAATGATCCAGCCAGCGTGCGCAATGCCCCTGAAAAGCTCTTCGTCATGAATTTTCCTGAACTTATGCCGCCGACCCTGATCACGCGCGACAAAACCGCCATCGAGGCCTTTCTCGATACGCATGGCGAGGCGGTGATGAAGCCTCTGCATGGGCATGGCGGCGCCGCGGTCTTTAAAATCAGCCGCAATGATCCGAATTTCGGCTCGCTCTATGACCTCTTCGCCGCAAGTTTCCGCGAGCCTTGGGTCGTGCAGCGCTTTCTGCCGCAGGTCGCGAAGGGTGATAAGCGCATCATCCTCGTCGATGGCGAGGCGGCGGGCGCTGTCAACCGGGTTCCGGCCGCGAACGACATCCGTGCCAATCTGGTGCGCGGCGGCGCCGCCGCGCCCGCGGAGTTCACGGCCCGCGAACGCGAGATTTGCGAGGTGATCGGACCAGAGCTTAAGAGGCGCGGTTTGCTTTTTGCCGGAATCGATGTCATCGATGGCAATCTCACCGAAATCAACGTGACCTCCCCGACGGGGATCAGGGCGATCAAAAAGCTTGGCGGACCCGATCTCGCGGTTTGGATCTGGGATGCGATCGAAGCAAAATTGAACCCAGGCTCAACCTTGCCGTCCAGGCAGCCGCAACCTAATTCAAACGAGACGCCGGACGCCTTCGAAAAGCAGCGCGGCATCCGCTCAACGCTTCTATCCCGCCGGAACCCATGACCCTTCCGCTCGACACAGCACCGATGGTCCGGCCCCGGCGCCCCCGGTCCAGCTTGCCGCACGGGGCCTATTTCCAGCGGGCGGGCCTGCGCGCCAAGATTGCCGCTCTCCACGCGGAGCACCGGCCGGCACAAGAAATCCGCCGGGAAACAGTCGCGCTTTTTCGAAATGCCCTGGACGAGGCCCGCCGTCTCACCCATAAGGCGTTCCTCGCCGACGGCAGCGGCCTCGCCTGCGCTGGCCGCCTTGCCCATATCGAGGACGAGTTGATCCGCGAGATTTTCGATTACGCGATAACCTATGTTCATCCGGCCGGAGCCGGGAAGGCCGGAGAGGATCTCGTGATCGCCGCAGTCGGGGGTTATGGCCGGGCGACCCTTGCACCTTCTTCAGACATCGATCTTCTCTTCCTGCTTCCGCCCCGGGGGCGGGGGCGGGCAAGGGGGGAGCGGATCGTCGAGACAATCCTTTATATGCTTTGGGATGTCGGCCAGAAGGTCGGCCATGCGACACGTTCGGTCAAAGAATGCCTCGTTGAGGCCCGCAAGGACATGACCGTTCGCACGGCCCTCCTCGAAGCCCGCCTCATTCTCGGCGAGCGCATGCTTTTTGAAAATCTGCGCACGCGGTTCGAGCGCGAGGTCATGCAGGGGACTGCGGCGGAATTCGTTGCCGCCAAGCTCTCCGAGCGCGATAGCCGGATCGTCCAGGCCGGCCGCTCGCGCTACCTCGTCGAGCCGAACGTAAAGAATGGAAAGGGCGGCCTGCGAGACCTCAATACGCTGTTTTGGATCGCCAAATATGTCTACCGGCTGCGGGAGGCCGCCGATCTCGTTGGCGCTGGCGTATTTTCCCGTCCGGAATACCGGCTGTTTTGCCGCTGCGAGGAGTTTCTATGGACGGTCCGCTGTCATCTGCATTTTCTAACCGGCAGGGCGGAAGAGCGGCTGAGCTTCGACCATCAGCGCCATATCGCGGCCCTGCTTGGTTATTCCGAGCGCGGCGGCCTTGCCAGCGTCGAGCGATTCATGAAACATTATTTCCTGATTGCCAAGGATGTCGGCGACCTCACCGCGATCCTTTGCGCGGCGCTCGAAGAAAGCCAAGCCAAGCCGTCTCCCTCTCTCGCCCGTTTTGCGCCTTTCCGCCGCAAGAAGAAGGCGGTTATCGCGACAGGCGATTTCGAAATCGAGAATGGCCGCGTCACGGTGAGCGGGCGGGAGGTTTTCGCCCGGGATCCCGTCAATCTCATCAGGCTTTTTTGGGTTGCCGACCGTAATGGCCTTGCGATCCACCCGGACGCAACGCGGCATGTCACCCAGTCCCTCAAGCTGATCGACGCGAAACTGCGCGCCAACCCCGAAGCCAACGCGCTGTTTCTTGGCATATTGACGTCTGATAACGAGCCAGAAATCGTTCTGCGGCTCATGAATGAGACTGGCGTGCTTGGCCGCTTCATCCCGGAATTCGGCCGTATCGTCGCACTGATGCAATTCAATATGTATCACCATTATACGGTCGATGAGCATCTCCTGCGCGCCGTCGGAAATCTTGCCGAGATCGAAACGAAAAGACTCTCCTCGGAACTTCCTCTCGCCACTGAAATTATGCCAACGATCGCCAGCCGGAACGCGCTCTATCTGGCCCTTTTCCTCCACGATATTGCAAAGGGCCGGATGGAGGATCATTCGGCGGCCGGCGTTGAGATCGCGCGAAGGCTCGGCAAGCGTCTGGGACTATCCGAGGCCGAGACCGAGACCGCGGCCTGGCTGGTTGCGAACCATCTGGTCATGTCGGATACCGCGCAGAGGCGCGATCTCGGCGACCCTGCGACGATTGCCAGCTTCGCCAGGTGTGTGCAGACGCTGGAGCGCCTCAAAATGCTCTTCGTCCTCACTGTCTGCGACATCCGTGCCGTGGGGCCGGGGGTTTGGAACAACTGGAAGGGCCAGCTTCTGCGCACGCTTTATTGGGAAACCGAAATCGTGCTTGCTGGCGGCCATTCGGCGGCGGACCGCAAGGAGCGCGTTGCGAAGGCACGCGAGGAGCTGCGCCTTGCCCTGCCGGGGTGGTCAAGCCTTGATTTCGATGCTTACGCCGCACGGCTTCCCCAAGCCTATTGGCTGAAGGCTACACTGGAGCAGAAGATCCTTCACGCCAAGCTTCTGAACATGACCGAGATCGAGGTAAGCACGCCGATCACCCATGTCCGCGCCGAGCATGCCCGGGGCGTGACCGAGCTCACGATCATCGTCCCCGACCACGCAAGGCTTTTGTCGATCATCGCGGGCGCCTGCGCGGCGACGGGCGCCAATATCGTCGATGCGCAAATTTTTACGACGGCCGATGGCCTGGCGCTCGACACCATTTCCGTTTCGCGCGTCTTCGACTACGATGAAGATGAGCTGCGCCGTGCTGACAGCATCCTGCTCACGATGGAACGCGCGCTCCGGGGCCAGATCAGGCTGCGGGACATGATCGCAGCAAGGACAAGGCAGGCCGGAGAGAAACGCAATGTGTTCCGTATCCCTCCCGAGGTTGCGATCAACAATACGCTTTCGAACCGCTACACTGTTCTCGAAGTGACCGGGCTGGACCGGCCGGGGCTGCTTTATGATCTCACTTCGATATTATCCCAGCTAAACCTGAATATCGGCTCGGCTCATATTGCGACGTTTGGCGAAAAGGCAGCGGACGTGTTCTATGTGACCGATTTTACCGGGGAGAAAATCACGTCCACGCAAAAGCAAGAGGCGATCCGGCGTGCAATTTTGGAAATTTTCGAGCCCGCAACGGATGCGGCCCTTCCAGCGGGTCATGGACCATAGTGCGCGGCCGCTTCGCCCCGGCTTGTGCCCGGCCCCCTCTTTGCTTTGCCGCATGGTTTGGCTACACCATACGGCAAGCTTGGCTAGGCATTGCAAGCCTGCCGGAGTTTAGGCCCGCATGAGGCAGAACTTGATTTTGGTTGCCGGAAAACTGATATCCCGGCGTGTCTCCCATTGAACTTTGTCATTTCACAGAGTGATCATGAACGATTCAAAGAAACCAGAGAACGGCCCGATGGAGATGGACGAACGAAATAACCCCTCGGTAAATGCTGAGGCGGCGCCAGCTGGACAGGCCGCGCAGGCACCGTCTGGTGAACCGGATCCCTTCATCGTCCTCGAAAATCTCCAGCGGGAAAACGCAGAGCTGAAGGATAAGCTCCTGCGCACGCTCGCAGAGATGGAAAACCAGCGCCGCCGCGCCGAGCGCGAGGCCGCCGACGCCAGAACCTACGGCGTGACCTCCTTTGCCCGCGACATGCTGACTTTTGCCGATAATTTGCGGCGCGCCGCCGAAAGCACGCCGCCGGATGCCCGCGAGCAAGAAGGATCTGCACTGAAGACCCTGATCGAGGGCCTTGAGCTCACCGAACGGGATTTTCTGTCACGCCTCAGCAAGTATGGTGTGAAGAAGCTTGAACCGCTGGGAACGAAGTTTGATCCCAACATGCACGAGGCCCTATTCGAGGTGCCCGATGAGACGGCGCCAAATGGGACGGTCGTACAGGTCGTGGAGGATGGCTACGCGATCGGCGAACGGGTTCTTCGTCCGGCCAAGGTCGGGGTCTCCCGCGGCGGGCCAAAAGCCGCCAATCAGAACTCGAACCCGTCCGCATGATCCGTGGAGGCGCTGATTGAGCCCTTCCCGGGAGCAAGGGCTTTAACCGCCTTCGCGGCTATCGGGGCGCCGCCAGTCAGTATTTGAAAGTGATGCCTGTGGAGGCGGCCACGGATCGGGCGCTATGTGGGAACGCGACGGGATATATCCCGGAATCGCGATCCTTGCGCGCCGGTGGCCGATCTCGGGTTTTACGGGAATCTGCGGCGGCCTTTGCACGCCACGCCGTGCGCAGGAGAGCCTTCACGGACTGGGAAGATGTCTCGAAGGCACGCCTCGCAGCATGAACGCCCCCACCAGCATATGGACGCCTTCTCTACCCGGCACGTGTTAATGTGACGGTGCCCTCCAAGGATACCGTTCCCCGTTATCTAACCCGCGAGAGCAGCCCGCCTTTTTGACGTAAGCGTTCACAGAGCCGGCTAATAAGAATATAGAGCGCGGGCATCACTAGCAGCACCAAGGGAAGCTGCACAATCAAGCCGGAGATGATGGCAATGGCAAGGGGCTGTTGCATCGCCGATCCGTCGCCGATCGCAAGCGCCAGTGGCAGAAGAGTTAAAATTGCCGCTAATGTTGTCATTGCTATTGGACGCATGCGATTGCGCCCTGCCGCAACTAACGAATCGGGGACCGGCATCCCAGCCGTCCGCAGGTCATCAAACTCGGAAAAGAAGAAGATTGGTGAGCATCCGGTGAGCACCGCGGATTATGTGAGGCGCGGGCGTTTGGACGCTGCTCTTCGTGACCAGCGTTTTGCGAGCTGGGCGACTTGTTCGCCAAGCCAGCCGGCATCGATGATGTTGGGATC
>Ga0209061_1000961_pt1 | contig 55448 bp, 48 predicted proteins | sample Coa_R1_10_FD_187157 | JGI IMG/M metagenome (GOLD analysis project Ga0209061, IMG submission 187157) | Surface soil microbial communities from Centralia Pennsylvania, which are recovering from an underground coalmine fire - Coalmine... | ecosystem: Environmental > Terrestrial > Soil >... | reverse complement strand
TTGATACCGCGCAGGATGCGGCCAGCGAAAAAAAACGGCGCTGCCACCACCACCCAGCGGGCGGCGATGCAGCGGGGCTCGCCCGGCTTGGCGGCGTCGAACCAACCCACGCGGGACAGCCCATCCTCGGCCGGCTCCACCGCGAAGACGGCCGCTGCCGTCACCAGCCGGCCGCCGCCGGCGCGCTCCACCCGCCCGGCCATCGCCCGGGCGAGGACAGCGTTGCCGCCAGGGAAGGCGTAGATGGGGGCGGCGATTTCGGAATAGAAGTTGATGCCAGCATAGGCCGAAATCGCGCTGGCGCTGGCGCCGAGGGACGAATAGCAGTAGGCATCGATGAGCCCGAAGAGGGCAGGGTCAATATGCTGCCGCTGAAGATAGTCGAGAAAGGAGATGCTATCGAGCGCCAGAGCCGCCGCCGTCCCCTCCTCTATGGGGATCCTCGGAAAATCAGGGCTGGCTGCGATCCCCGCCAAGTGCTTGCGCAGCTGCGCGAATGGACGGCGCAATGCGCCTCTGAGGGCATCGGGCGAGTGTGGAGCGCCTGTAAGCATGCTGTCCACGGGCTCCGTCACCGGCCGGAGGGCGAGGCCGAGCTTTTCGTAAAACTTCCCATATTGCTCCGATATGTCGACAAAATAAGCTGAGCCGAGGGCGTAATCGATGCCCCGCCATACCCCCGCCTTAGCGTTCCCTCCAGGTTCGGCCTCGCGCTCAAGCACGATGAGGTCGAGGTCGTCGAGCATCGCTGCTGCCGTCAGCCCGGCGAGCCCGCCGCCTACAACCGCCACTTCCACGCGCCACTCAGGCTTGGGCAGAGGCCCATTCCATTCGCCGTTGCGAATGGCGTGCATGGGGGCGAAGCTGTCGCCAGTCCAATCGGCGAGGCGGAAACTCTCGCTGGCTGCCGCCGGTGAGGCAGCATGCGGCAGGAGCGCCGCGCCCGCCGCGGCAAGCCCTTGCATGATCTGGCGCCGCGTCGGCACGGTCCTTTTCCCCAGTCGACTCACATTTCAAGATGGAATTCTGGATGACCGGCGCGATTTTTTGCAACAGGAGCAGATTGCCGCCCTGCGAAACATGATCCCGCGATTTGAGGATCGATAAGCCGCAGGCCTCTTCGCCTGGCTTGCCTCACATGAGGCCAGTGAAACCGCACCTGCCTGCGATTTGCGCTTTTTGAGAGTGGCGCGCCCGAGAAGATTCGAACTCCCGACCCCTAGATTCGTAGTCTAGTGCTCTATCCAGCTGAGCTACGGGCGCCTGCTATTTTCCCGCGAGCCTCCCTGCTCTCGTGAGGCCGGAAGGTCACTCGGTGTTGCATCGAGCAATGCAAGACGAGGCTTAACCGCTCGCCGCCGCTCTGGCAATAGGCATATAAACCGGAAATGTGCGGTTTCCCATCATTTCATTTTCCGCCATCAGCTCCGGGCAGCTGGGGGAGGGTTATGCGGAACGTCGCGCCGGAATGTGCCTCCCTGGGAAATGGTCTCTCATTGGAATCGGAATCGGCGGCAAGCATGATCGAGCCGCCATGGCCGCGCACGAGGTCGGCCGCGATCACGAGGCCGAGGCCCGATCCGCCAGTCCGGCTGGTGCTGAAAGGGGTAAAAAGCTGTGAACGGGCCTCTGGCGGCACGCCGGGCCCCGTATCGCTGACTTCGATTATGGCCTGCTTATCTTCGAGCCGGCTCACAACACAGATCTGTGCCGGCTTCCCCGGTTCCCGCTTGGCATTCAAAAGCGCTTCGACACCATTTCGAATAAGATTCATCAGGACGCGAAACATCTGCTCCCGGTCCGCCACGATCTCGAACTCAGGAGCGACGGCGTTGATGAATTCGATCTCGCCCGGCGCTTCAAGGGCAGCCATTTCGTAGACCTCACCCACGAGCGCACGCAAAGGAAAACGCGCGAGCCTTGGGGGATCGTCAACGGCCCGGCCATAGGTGAGAGTTGCCTGGCAGAAACGGATCGCGCGATCGAGGGTGGCGACGAGCTTGGGTGCGATCACGCGGGCCACCGGATCGACCACAATATTGGCCAGCCGGTCCGAAAGCAGCTGCGCGGAAGCGAGCATATTGCGCAGGTCGTGATTGATCTTGGCTACCGCCAGTCCAAGCGCGGCGAGATGTTTTTTCTCGTTCAATTCGCGCACGAGAGCATCCTGCATAATGGCAAGCTCTTCCTCCGCATATGCGATTTCGTGGCTGGCGCAGGAGGGCTTGACAATGCGGGCGGCACTTTGCGGGTCGGTACCGAAATCGACGATACTCGTGGTAAGCCGCCGGACCGGACGGAGCACCATGATATGGATCGCGATCGTGGCCAGACTCGCCACAATTGCCGACATGATGAGGGTAAATCCTAAGAGCCGGAGAGAGTAGGCGCGCATGGCCCTGGTCAAGGGCTCTTCTTCCATGGTGATCGCGATCGATTCGCCACCCATCGGAGCTTCGCCAAGGACTGTGATGAAGCGGCCGGGAGGCGCCGTCAAATTGCCGATTGCCGTTGGTGAGGGCGCAAAGGCGGGTTCCCGCAGATCATAAAGTTCGTCCACTTTATGCGGCAGCTCGGATGCGGCGAGGATTCGCTTGGTGCCATGTTTGCTGAGGACGATGACCCTTGCGCCGACACTCTCAAGCAATTGCCGCTTCAAATCGGGGGGCACCATGTTTTGGGGCGCGGCATCGAGCACGAGCGCAGCCGTGTAGGCGGCACTCAGGCGATTCCGGAGCCAATTGTAGCGAAACGTATCGATGGCTGGCACATAGATCATCGCAGCGGCGGCGATGACAAAGACGGTGACGAGGACAAGAACCCGTGTTGCGAGGCCAAAACGGACCCGCCGGAGATTTTTCCGCGCAACACGCTGGCTTGATGACGCGAGGCCACTGCCCGGAGGCATCACGAGATCACTCATGGCAACCCCTCTGTGAACCAACGCCAGAAAAACAGCATTTGTTGCGTCAAGGAACGGCCGGGCCCGCTGGCCGGAAATGTCATCGCGGCCCGCCGTATTACGTCACTTAGAGCCGGATAGGACACTGCTATGGAAGCGATCTCGCTGGCGGTCATGCTTTTCGATATGGCGAGCGTGCAGAGGTTGATCAACTCCTCTGCCCCATCCCCGGTGATTCCAGCGCCGAGAAGGGTGCCCCGCCGGTTCGTGATGAGCTTGAGATGGCCGCCCGGCCGGCGGTCTGTTTGCGCCCGCTCCGTTTCCGAAAATGGCCAGCGCAGCACGCGAATCTCGCGATAGGCCGCCCGCGCTTGCGCTTCAGTCAGTCCCGCAACGGCTATCGGGGGGCATGTCAGAGTGACCCGGACGGGGGGCGGCCTTCGCAGTGTCCATCTGGGCTGCCCAAGAATGGCGCGCAGGACGAGCGCGACGTGCTGTTCGGCCGCGCCGTCGTGCTGAGTGCCTCTGACGACCGTGCCAAGAGCGTGGATGCGCCGGTTGGTGGTGGTAAGGCCTCTTCTCGTCTCGATGCCTTTTTCGTCATAGCGCACCTTTGCCTCAGCTAGTCCCAGCCCCTCTACGGCAGGGGCGCGGCCAGGGGCGAGCCAGAGGTGCGAACCTGTGATCCGCTTTTCCTGCCCGGCGGCGGCGATGAACACAGAGATGTCGCTGCCCCGCGGTTCGACCCGCAGAATTCTTACGCCCTCGTGGATGACAAGCCCATCGCGGGCGAAGGCGGTGCGCACCGGCATCGCAAGCTCTTCATCCTCTGACGAAAAAATCTTGCTGTCCGAAAGGACGATCACGACGGAGCCGAGCCGGCGGATCGCCTGGGCCAGGGCAAGCCCATCGGGATCCGCGCCAATCATGATGAGACACCGCGGGGGGTGGGTGAGAGCGCAGAGCGAGGCGCAGTCAAGCGGCCGCACGAGGTCAAGCCCGGGAATCGATAAGGTTTTATCGGCGGTTCCGGTTGCGACAACGAAGCGCCGCGCCTTGATTTTCGTGCCGCCCGCCTCGCATGTGTCTGGGAGGGTGAAACGTCCCGCTGCCCGAATGACCTTCACATTCATGGCTTCGAGACGCGCTTGCGTATAATTGGGAGCAATCGCGGCGACCGCGGAGGCGATCGAGTCACGCACGCGGGCGAATTCGATTTGCGGCGGTTGCGCGCCGGCACCGGAATCCGCAGCCCTGCGCGCCAGCACCGCCGTGCGGCTCACGGCCAGCAAGGCATTGCGCGGAACGGTTTGCGTCAGCCTTCTGCCGCCCAGAGAAGCTTTTTCGATGAGGACGGCGGAAAGGCCGCAAGCCGCCGCGCCAAGCGCGAGCGACACACCACCGGCGCCGCCGCCAAGGATGCATAGGTCCGGCTCAAGTTCCATGCTCATCGCGTGACGCCGCCATCGCTGTGTTCGCGCATGGCCCTCAAAAGTGCTTCATGGAGCCGGGACGCGCGCTCCCTGTTTAACCGGGCCCGCCCGCCAGTCCATGAGAACGACAAAGAAATTTCTTCTGCGACATTTTGCAGCATTTTTATGCTCAATTTGCCATTCTGCTGTTGCAAAACTCTGTTGTTGCAGACGCCTGGCTCATGGCGCAGGGCGGATGCCAGCGGTTTTTACATGCTATGGCTGCGCGGAACTTCATTCACCTGCGCGTTCTGGGAGATATTTATGCACATTGCAATGATTGGTTCTGGCTATGTCGGTCTCGTGTCGGGCGCCTGTTTTGCGGATTTCGGCCACACTGTCGTTTGCGTTGATTCGGATGCACAAAAAATCGAGGGCCTGAAAGTCGGCAAGATGCCGATCTACGAACCCGGCTTGCAAGACCTTGTCGGAAACAATGTGCGCCAGGAGAGGCTCTCCTTTTCAACTGACCTCGCCAGCGCGGTCGCAGGCGCCAAGGCAGTCTTCATTGCGGTGGGCACGCCATCGCGCCGGGGCGACGGTCACGCGGATCTTTCTTTCGTTTATCAGGCAGCCCGCGCCATCGCCGCGGGGCTTAATGGGTTTACGGTGGTCGTAACGAAATCCACAGTTCCCGTCGGAACGGGTGACGAAGTCGAACGGATTATTCGCGAAACCCGGCCGGACGCCGATTTTGCCGTCGTGTCAAACCCGGAGTTCCTGCGCGAAGGCGCGGCTATCGACGACTTCAAGCGGCCAGACCGCATTGTCATTGGCGTCGAGGATAAACGCGCCGAGGCGGTCATGCGTGAAATCTACCGGCCGCTCTTTTTGAACCAGGCGCCCTTTCTTTTCACCACCCGCCGGACGTCGGAACTGACGAAATATGCGGCGAACGCTTTTCTCGCGACGAAGATTACCTTTATCAACGAAATTGCCGACCTTTGTGAGCAGGCAGGCGCCAATGTGCAGGATGTCGCACGCGGCATTGGCCTCGATAAGCGGATCGGCTCCAAATTCTTGCACGCGGGGCCTGGCTATGGAGGTTCCTGCTTTCCCAAAGACACGAAGGCCCTGATCAAGACGGCTCAGGATTACGGCACTCCCGTCCGGATTGTCGAAGAGGTCGCGGCGGTCAATGATCAGCGCAAGCGCGCGATGGCGCGCAAGGTTCTGGCTGCCTGCGGCGGCGCGGTGCGCGGTAAGACGATTGCGGTGCTTGGCCTTACCTTCAAGCCGAACACCGACGATATGCGCGATTCGCCAGCGATTTCGATTATCACCGCCCTCCAGGACAATGGCGCCCGGATCCACGCCTTTGATCCCGAAGGGATGGATCAGGCGCGTCTCGTTCTCGACGATCTCACTTTTTTCTATGACCCTTATTCCTGCTGCGAAAAGGCCGATGCTCTTGTGATTGTGACGGAATGGGATGCGTTTCGCGCGCTTGATCTTGACCGCGTGAAATCAGCTCTCGTATCACCGGTCATGGTCGATCTTCGCAATATTTACGATCCTGCGGAGATGGCACGCCGCGGCTTCATTTATTCCTCTGTCGGAAGGGGCACCGCGTCAAACGGAAGCGCAGTCTCATAGGCCGAGGCTATGGCGCGCCTGCCCGGATATCCGGCGGGTGCGCCTTCCATCCCAGGCGATCCCCGTCTTTCACGGGCCAGCAGCCGGATCTGCCGGCCCCGTGTGATGGCATTTTCTGCAAGCTTAGCTCCGCTCCGGGCACGCGTGGCTTGGCCGCGGCAAGCCACGTTCCACACTCCGCCAAGCGTTGGCAGCCGCAGAACCTGAAACGTCGCGAAGCGATTTGTCCGGGCACCGTAGCCGCATCGCGCCTATGCGCCTATTGACAACCTTAATTCCATAGAATTAGTAGCAAGCATTTGCGAAGGCTGGTTTGGGAATGGTTCCGGCCAGAGATCGGGGTTTTGCTTGCCATCGGACCGTTTTGCCAATTTTGGCCGCCGGGAGTTTCTGGCCGGAGCGGGGCTTTCATGCCTCAGTCTCTTGGCTTGCATGGCCGCGCTTCCGGCGGCCGGCCAGGAGGTGAAGCTCCTTAACGTCTCTTATGACCCGACCCGGGAACTTTATACCGATATCAATGATCTGTTCGCGGAAAGCTACAAGGCCAGCGCCGGCGTCAGCGTGGCCATTGATCAATCACATGGGGGATCGAGCAAGCAGGCCCGTTCTGTGATTGATGGACTGAAGGCTGATGTCGTAACTCTGGGCGCAGCCTCGGATATCATGGCGATCGAACGTGCCGGACTGATCAGGCCCGGCTGGGAAGAGAGACTCCCTTACAATTCCTCCCCCTACACCTCCACCGTCGCCTTTCTGGTACGCAAGGGAAATCCGAAGAATATCAAGGATTGGACAGATCTGACCCGGCCCGGCGTGCAGGTGATCGTTCCCAATCCGAAAACGGGTGCTGCGGCCCGCTGGGCGTTCCTCGCCCTCTGGGGAGCGGCAGCCCATGCGAAAACCCATGATCTTTCGACGTTTCAGGGGCTCGAGGAAGCGCAGGCTGCGGGCCGCCAAGCGAAGGAATTTCCAGTGTATCAAGATGCCGGGGCCCGCGCGGTTATTGAGAAATTCTACAATGAGAACGTCCCCATTCTCGACACGGGGGCGCGCGGCGCGACCGTCACCTTTGCTCAGAAGCAGCTCGGCGATGTCCTGTTGAATTGGGAAAATGAACTTTGGCTCGCGCTTGATGAATTCGGCAAGGACAGGTTCGAGATTGTTTACCCGCCGAGCAGTATTCTGGCCGAACCTCCTGTCGCCATTGTCGATGCAGTCGCCGACAAGAAAGGAACCCGTCCGGCCGCGGAAGCCTATTTGAAGTTTCTTTATACGGCCGAAGCGCAGGAGGCAGCGGCGCAGCTCCATTACCGCCCGCGCGACGCCAATATCCTCAAGGCATACAGTGCCGAATTGCCGCCTTTCCCTCTTTTTACCATTGATGAGACCTTTGGCGGGTGGGAGAGGGCCCAGCAGGCTTTCTTCTCCAGCGGCGCCCTGTTCGATCAGCTCTATAGGCCCGCCAGATGACTGGAAATGCCGCAGCAGACCGGCTTCCTCCCGAGGCACCGCTGGGTAAGCTGCTGCGCCCGGCGCCGGGCCCGCCACGCCTCGTTCCGGGACTGCCGCTAACCCTCGGCTACACGCTATTTTATCTCTCAGTGCTGGTTCTCATCCCGCTCGCCGGCATGGTTTTCGAAACGATGCATCTCAGCTGGAGCGAGTTCTGGGAAACGGTCTCTGATCCGATCGTCGTGGCCTCTTACAAGCTTACCTTCACCGCCTCGGCTGCCGCAGCGGCAGTCAACGGCATATTCGGATTGATTGTTGCCTGGGTGCTCGTGCGCGAGCCTTTCCCGGGACGCCGCGTTTTCGATGCGCTCATCGACCTGCCTTTTGCGCTGCCGACAGCGGTCGCGGGCATCACATTCAGTTCACTTTATCTGCCGGAGAACTGGATCGGCGGTTTCGGCCGTCATCTTGCCGAGTTCATAAACCGGCTCGCGGGGTTTGCCGGGCTAGGCGAGATCCTGCCCAGTGACGCCCTGTCGTGGTTGAACTTTCCCTATTCGAACACCAATGCGGGGATTGTGCTCGTCCTGATTTTCGTCGGGCTCCCCTTTGTGGTGCGCACGGTTCAGCCGGTTTTGCAGGAATGGGATACGGAGAACGAGCATGCAGCTTTGAGTCTCGGTGCCAATCAGTGGACAATTTTCCGCCGCGTTATCTTTCCCGAAATCTTCCCGGCCTGGATCAGCGGTTTGGCGTTGGCATTCGCCCGGGGGATTGGTGAATATGGATCGGTGATCTTCATTGCCGGAAACATTCCCGGCAAATCGCAGATCGCGCCTTTGCAGATTGTTACCAAACTCGATGACTTCCGCACGGCGCAAGCCACTGCCATCGGCATTGTGCTGCTGTTCTTCGCTTTTCTAATCCTTCTCGGCATCAATGGAATTGAATGGTGGGCACGCAGGCGGGAGCGGGTTTCGTAAGCGAGTGCCTGACGCCACGCAGCTTGGCGCATTTTTGAATGAGGGCTGGTTTATGGGGGAAGCGCCATTGCAAAATCGGGCCGCCGGAAGTGCGTCGAAACCTCCTCCGCCGAGCCATCCGCTCGTCCGCCGCGCGGCTGTTACGATGACGGTAATTTTCCTAACCGTCTTCATCATTATCCCCGCCGCGAATGTGTTTGCCCAGGCCCTATCCAAAGGGGCGGATGCCTATATCAGCGTCTTTTATGCTCCAAGGACGCCCCCGGAGGAGGCCGCGCCAAGCCCGGCCGAACGGCGCAAACTGGCCTTTCATCGAAGCCAAGTTGAAAGAACCTGGAGTTCGATAAGATTGAGCATGGCCATCGCCGCGATTGTTGTCCCGCTCAATATGGTTTTCGGGCTTGCAGCTGCCTGGTCGATCGCAAAATTCCGGTTCAAGGGCCGCTCCCTTTTGAGCGCGCTGATCGATCTGCCGTTCTCGGTCTCGCCGGTTATTGCAGGCCTCCTTTTCGTACTGCTGCTTGGCAGAAGCGGCGTCTTTGGCGCTTGGGCTTCGAATTTCACCTGGCCGGACCCGTTCTCACTGCATTGGCGCGGCTTTGCGCAAAGCTGGTGGCCGCTCGAAGCCACCCAGAGCTTCACTGGTGTCATCTTCACGCCTCTGGCAATCGTGCTCGCGTCGATCTTCGTGACCTTTCCTTTTGTCGCCCGTTCGTTGATCCCGCTGATGGAAGCGCAGGGGTCCGATGAAGAAGTCGCGGCTCTCTCACTTGGTGCTTCAGGGTGGCGGACTTTCTGCAAAGTGACTTTGCCAAATGTCAAATGGGCGCTGTTTTATGGCGCCATCCTTTGTACCGCACGTGCGTTTGGCGAATTCGGAGCGGTTTCCGTGGTCTCGGGACACATAGATGCCAACGATACGATGCCGCTGCGCATCGAGAAGCTATGGAACGAATACAACAGCCAGGCGGCCTTTAGCGTTGCATCGCTGCTTGCTCTTTTTGCTCTTGCCACTCTTATCATCCAGGCACTGGTTGAGCGTAAGACCAGGAGGGATGAGGTTTCTGCGGCTGAAGAAAAAGGGACGTCATGAGCATCGAGGTTTGCCACATCAGCAAAACCTTCAATCAGTTTGAGGCGCTGAGAGATATCAATTTCCGGGTGGAAACTGGTGAACTCGTCTCCTTGCTCGGGCCGAGCGGATCTGGGAAAACCACGCTTCTGCGCGTGATCGCCGGCATGGAATCCGCCGACCCTGGCAGCGGGCCGGTCCTTTTCGACGGGCATGACGTTTCGGCTGAGGGAGTCGGCAAGCGGCGCATAGGATTTGTTTTTCAGCATTACGCTCTGTTCAAGCACATGAGCGTTTTTGAAAACGTCGCTTTCGGGCTGCGCGCCAAGCCGTGGCGGCAAAGGCCGCGGGAAGCTGAGATCCGCGCCAAGGTTGGGGAACTTCTACAGCTCGTCCAGTTGCAGAACTTCGCGCAGCGCTACCCTTCCCAGCTCTCAGGCGGTCAAAGGCAGCGGGTGGCGCTTGCCCGGGCGCTTGCCGTCGAACCGCGCGTGCTTTTGCTCGACGAACCGTTCGGCGCCCTTGACGCGACAGTCCGCCGGGAACTGCGGCGCTGGCTGCGCAAGTTACATAGCCACATCCATGTGACAACGATTCTCGTGACCCATGACCAGGAAGAAGCGCTCGAAGTCTCCGACAGGGTTGCCGTCATGAATGAAGGGCGAATCGAGCAATTCGCTGCCCCTGAAACGATCTACGAAAATCCGGCCAATCCGTTCGTCTTCAAGTTCCTGGGCAGTTACAATCTCTTCCATGCACGCAAGGCAGCCAGCGGCGATACTCCCGCGGCAATTCTCCCGGACTCGCGCAGCGTGACCTTCGTGCGCCCGCACGACATTGAAATCCGGCGTGAGAATTCCGATGGCTGTGGCATAGCCGCCAAAATAAACCACATCGGCTTTGGCGGCGCTGTGGTCAACATCGAGCTTGTGCGTATTGACGACGAATCGGTGGTCGACGTGGCTCTGCCAGCGCACGCTTATAAAGGTCTCGACCTTAAACCGGAGGATAGGGTTTTCATAAGGCTGCACAATGCAAGGTCGTTCGATGAGGATTACTCCATTTGAGAGGATTTGAGAGGATTACTCCATTTGAGCGGCCGGGATGATTCCATCCGGCGCCTGGGAATCCGGCCGGAGGCGGGCGGCCTCCTCGCCGGGGGCAGTCCAATGCGGGCGCAACCGTGGACCGCAAGATCCTCAAACAGCATCCTGCCGAAGCAAGCCGGCGCGGGTTTGGCCGTTATTGCTTGACGCTTGCGACAGCATCTTTCCAGGCTGCCTCTGAAATGGCGGTCCGCAGACAGCGCGCGAGCACCTCATATTTTCCCCGCTCGGACTGGCCGGCAAGCTTCACGCACGTCTCCCGCTCGGTAGGCGGCGTCCGTGCCCATGAACTTGCAACTTCGGTGCGGTAGTTGGATTCTATTTCCTGGCAAAGGGCCAATGGCCGCGGGTGCCCGGTGAACAAGGAACACGACTTTTGGATTGAGAAGTCCGGGACAGCTATCGCTGCGGGATCTGAAAATGCCGGAGCAGGGATTGCCAAGGCAGAGATTGCCAAGAGGCTGGCAAGGAACATTGCTCTTTTCATTGTGAGCCTTCTCACGAAACTTTCATTCTAAGGCGTTGGAGGAAGCCATAATTGAGTCAAGGAAAAGCTAAAGCTGTATATTTTGAGCGATCTCCTCACTTTTAATGAGCAACTGTCACTCTTAAGACACACATGCGTCAGATCATAGGTTGACTACAGGTCAGCCCGCAACATTTAGATAATAATATGTATTTTTGGCAGTTATTTACGGAATTTTCATAATCCAAATGGGTGGAAAGCAGTCCTATGGCTTCTGAACACCTCCTCTGAACTTGCGCCGCGCAATCCAAGCATGATGAGCAGTTTCTTCGTCTGACATATATAATTAATTGTAATTAAAAATACCATATGTTCTTGTCTTGTCCAGAGGGCAGCTTCCATCCCGCCGGTCTGCCGCAAGCTCTGCGCAAGCTAGAGCGGCGGATTGAACGAAGCCGCTATCGCGGCGGGAACGGCGAGTTCGCGTGATTCGCCTCCTCTCTGAGAGGATTTGGGCGCCGCAACCCAGCCTCAGACAGGAGGTTCCAGATGACCGGTATCAGCCCTCTGCGCCGCCGCATGATTGAGGACATAACGGTCCGCAATCTTTTGCTGGCAGCCCAGCAGTCCTACATCCATGTAGCCGCTAAGTTCAGCCGGTATTTCGGCCGTCCGCCCGGCCGCCTTGGCTTGGAGGATGTTCGAGCCTTCCAGGTGCATCTCATTTCCGACGGCATATCCTGGTCCAAGGGCATATCCTGGGCGCCGCTCAATCAAAGCGTCTGCATCAAAGCGTCTGCGCGCTGCGCTTTTTCTGCGGGGTGACGCCCGGCTGCGGCATGATCTCAGAGCGGATTGCCGCGCCGCGCTCACCACCGCCTATGCCGCGAAACTGCGCGTGCTGGAGGTGATTGGCTTGAAGGCGGCCGGTACCGGCAGCGGCCGCATGGTCTTCGGATCGAATGCGGCAAGGGCGGCAAGGAGCGCTACGCCATGTTGTCCGGGTAATTGCTCGGCATCCTGCGCGGCTATTGGCGTCTCGCGCGGCCAGAAAGCTTTTTGTTTCCCAGCCGCGGCAAGAACAAGCCGATCGAGCAAACCGCCGTGCACGCCGCCTGCCGTTCGGCGCGCACAGCGGCTGGCATCGGCAAGCGGGTGAGCGTCCATGTCCTGCGGCACAGCTTTGCGGCGCATCTCCTGGAGAGCGGTGCCGGCATTCGCATCATCTAGGTTCTGCTCGGCCACGGGTATCTGCCGGCGGCGGCGCGCTACACGCAGGTCTCGGCACATCTGATCAGCGGGACGAAGAGCCCGCTGGGCCGCCTTTCCCTGGAGGTAACGCCGCCCGAGTGACCGGGCATGGAAAGGCTGGCGATCGAACCCGCCGGCGTTTCCGCCGCCATGGCGGCGTCTATCTTCGCGATCACGCCGGACGTCTAGGCCGCGGCGAACGCCGCTCAGCCTTTTAACGGCCGGCTATAGCCTCGCGCTGCTTTCTGCGGGCGCCCTTGAGTTTCCGGTGCCGCCTATTGCAGCATGGTCTTCAGATCGGCGATGCTCTTACCGATGAGATCATCACCAAAGCTGCCCTGCGCCTCGCCGCGAAGTACGGCTTCCGCAGCCTTAATCGCCGCGTCGGCGGCGGCCGCGCGCACCTCCGCGGCCGCCTGTGTTTCCGCCAGGCTGATTTTCTCCTCCGCCTGCTTTGTCCGGCGCTGGATGAATTCAGTTATGCGGGCATGTGCCTCGCTAGCGATCCGTTCGGCTTCTGCATGGGCTTGCGCGACAACGGCCTCGGCCTCGGCTTGCACTTCAGCGCGGCGCTGTTCGAAAGAGGCGAGAAGGGATTCGGCTTCCTTCCGAAGCCGTTCTGCCTCGGTGAGTTCTGCCTCGATCCTTGACGCCCGGCCATCCAGGGCAGAACTGATCTTCTTGTGGATGCCGAGATAGATCATCAGGCCCACGAAAATCACAAAGCCGGTAGCTACGATAAATTCCGGATCCAACATGAAGCTCTCCAGCGTCAGGCCTTGATCGTGGCGATTGCCCTGGCAATGGCATTCTGGTCGGCGGGTTTGCCGGTGATGTGCTGAACGATCGCCGCCGCCGTTTCATGGGCGATCGCATCGACGTTTTCCATGGCTTTGGACTTCATCGCAATCACTTGCGCTTCCGAAGCTGCAAGCCTCGCATTGAGCTCGGTTTCGAGCGCATGGCGTTTTGCCTCCGCCTCGGCGTTAAGTCTTGCATGGGTTTCCTGGGCGAGTGCGAGTGCCTTGGCTCTGGCGTCGGCGATTGTCTTCTCATGCGCCGCGGCAGCTTCCTCTGCCTTTGCCCGCAACGCCTCTGCCTTGCTGATATCATTGCTGATCTTCTCGCTTCGCGCTTGCAAAATGTTCTCGACGCGGGGCAGGGCGATCTTTGACATTAGAATGTAGAGAAGGCCGAAGCTCAATGTGAGCCAAATGAGCATGGGCGTGAAATTGACCGGGTCGAAAGGCGGGAAGGTGGCCTCGCCCGGGCCGCTTTCGGTCGAAGCGGCCAGCGCCGTGGAGTTAGATTCTGTCATTCCCGTACCCGCTGCTGGAGAGAGGTTCTTTTCCAGGATGGCGACACGTTTCTCGAGACGCCCGATCGCGGAGGTGTCAGCAGCCATCTCGCCGGGAGGCGCATGGCGTGCTGATGCCTTTTGAATTTCGGCAATGGCTGAATTTATCACGCTGGTGCTCTTCGCTATGGCGCTTTCGGCGGCAGTGACGCGATTGGCAAGCGCCGCCTCTGTGTTTTCAATTGAACCTATGCGTTTGTCCAATGCCGTTAAACGCTCTTTGAGCGGTGTAATGGCAGCGTCTCTTTTATCGAGCGATTGAAAGCCGATCAGGATTACGAGCGCGGCGACCGCGCCGGCACAGCTGGCGGCAAGCAGCAGCCAATTGAGCGGAGAAAGGTTTGTCTGTGCGAGCCTGGCGGCTTTGCCGTCAAGATGTGAAGGCTTGGAAGTGTCGGAATGGGGATGTTCAGACAGGCTTGTTCCAGCTCCCGCCGCGATTGCCTTGGCTGCAGCGTCGTCCAATTTATGCCAAAGCTTGGCGATAAGCTTGCCCTGTGCTTGCGCCATGGCTTCCAAACAGGCTTTCACATCATTCACCGGAGCATCCTCCTGAGCATCGAGATGCGCCCGGGATGTGTCCGGGCGCATCAGAGTCTTTTAGCTACTTGACGACGAAGAGCAAAAGAATCGCGATCAGCAAGGCAAAGATGCCCAAACCTTCAGCGAGTGCAACGCCGATAAACACACGTCCGAACTGGCCATCGGAGGCCGTTGGATTGCGCAGCGCGCCCAAAAGAAATTGACCAAAGATTATACCAACGCCGATCGCGGCTGCCCCCGTTCCGATCGCGGCGAGGCCAGCGCCGATTAATCTGGCTGCTGCGGGTTCCATTGTACACTCCTTCAGGTTGAATGATGGGCAACCGATCTGTTGTTCAAATATTTATTCAGTGGCCCGGATGGATTGCGTCTCTGAGATAGACGCAAGTAAGAATGGCAAAGACATAAGCCTGCAGCACCGCGACGAGCAATTCGAACGCGGTCAATATGACAGCCATGGCAAAAGGCAAGGGCGCGAGAACCGCGAACACGCCAGCGCCAAGAAGGCTCACGACGAAACCGCCCATGACTTTGAGCGTGATATGGCCGGCAAGCATGTTGGCGAAAAGACGAACCGAAAGGCTGACCGGGCGGGAGAGGAATGAGATAAATTCGATGGGCACGATGAATGGCAGCAGCACCGCTGGCACACCCGAAGGCACGAACAGCTTCAGGAAGCCCAAACCATTATGCAGAAGGCCGTAGACGATGACGATGCCGATAACGAGCAGAGCAAGTGCGCCGGTCACGACGATCTGGCTCGTGACCGTGAAGGTATAGGGAATGAGCCCGATGAGGTTGGAAAACAGCACAAAAAGGAAAAGCGTGAAGACGAAAGGAAAGAATCGCATGCCATCATGCAAGTCCGCCATGTGGAGGGTAGACTTGACGAACTCATACGCCATCTCTGCGACAGACTGGAGCCGTCCCGGAACAAGCGCCCGCGGTCCCGTTCCTATAAGCATCAGCGCGGCGACGGCCGAAACGACGATCACCATGAAAAGAGACGCGTTGGAAAAGGTTGCGTCAATGCCGAAAGGGTGCAGGCTGACGATCGGTTGGATCGCGAACTGGTGGATGGGATCCATTGCGTTTTCTTCGGCCACGTCTTGTTTTCCCTGCCTCTAACCAAGCCAACATCGGTGCGCATCTTGATCGATGCGGATAGTCTCAATAGCGAACCAGCACCCCGCCCAGGCAGCGCCTTGCAGCGCGGGTCCGCAATCTCCATCAGCCTTCACGGCCGGGACGCTCCATCGCGATCCGGTAGACATTCCAAAGTCCGGCCGCCGCTCCCATCAGAAGGAAAACCATCAGAAAGACCGGCGATGTGCCGGCAGCGCGGTCGATCCCCCAGCCGATGACAGCACCAACAACAACCGCCGCCACGAACTCGCTCAGCACGCGAGCGGCAAGACTCATGGCACTCCCCACTCCTTCCGGAGAAGCGTTATCTTTCCTCCTCGAGGAAGGGTGCGAGGCTTTTCCGGCCTCGCCTTGCGCCTTGAGCGCACTCGATAATCTGTCGAGCCGTGCCCTCAACCCCTCGGTATCGGGCACACCGCTTTCGTCTTGACGAGTTTCGAGTTCCCGCTTCTCTTGTTGACCCCCCTCCTGCCGTTCTCCGCCTCCAGCCAAGCCTCGTGCTCCACCGCTTTTTTCGCTATTGCGCCTGTCCCTCATTTATCCGGGAAGGCAATAACAGCATCTGCGCAACCGTTCCATGCAAAAAGCGAGGAACGCCGCTCGGTGAGATGGGCGAAAAGCGAGATGAACCAGGGGCCGGACGCGCGAGGTGTCTGCTGACGCGGCGCACCATAGGAGCGGCGAAGGCCTCTGTCAAGGCCAAGACCCTCCATAGAAACCACTGAAATAGCGTTGGAATTTACTGGAGCGGCTGTTTTTGGCGGAACGGCTTGCCGCAGCTAGCCAGCTTCGCGGAAACGCTCAGCTTCTTCGAGATCGACACTGACAAGCTGGCTCACGCCACGCTCGGCCATGGTCACGCCAAAGAGCCGGTTCATCCGCGCCATGGTGATCGGATTATGGGTGATCGTGACAAAGCGTGTCTCGGTCTTGGAGCGCATGGTTTCGAGAAGATCGCAGAAACGTTCGACATTGGCATCGTCGAGCGGTGCATCCACTTCGTCAAGGACGCAGATCGGCGCGGGATTGGTGAGGAAGATCGCAAAGATCAGGGACATCGAGATCAGCGCCTGTTCGCCGCCGGACAGAAGCGTCATCACCTGCGGCTTTTTCCCTGGGGGACGAACGAGGATTTCAAGTCCCGCTTCAAGCGGGTCTTCCGACTCGATCAGCTGCAGTTCGGCTGAGCCGCCGCCGAAAAGGCTCGTGAACAGCTCCTTGAAATGGGCATGGACGGTGTCGAAGGCGGAAAGAAGCCGTTCCCGTCCTTCCTTATTCAGATTGGCGATTGCCTGGCGCAGCCGCCGGATTGCCTCCGTGAGATCGGCGTGTTCCGAGGAGAGGCTGGTCTTGGAGGAGAGAACCTCGTTCAACTCCTCTTCGGCCCGCAGATTGACGCCGCCCAGCCGCTCGCGGTCGCTCTTCAGAGATTCGAGCTTTTTTTCAACGGCTCCGGCGGGCGGGAGTTCGGCCCCGGGCGCCACTTGCGCAAGGGCGAAAAGTTCCGCCTCCGTGCAGCCGAGTTCGGCGGCAATCATATGCTCAACCTCACTGGCGCGCGCCCGCGCGGCTTCAACGCGGGCTTCGCTGCGGGCTTTTTCTTCACGCGCCGTGCTCATCTCATCAAGGGCGGCGCGCGCGGCGCGATCCGCCTCAGCAAGGCGCGCTTCGGCCGCTGCACGCTGGTCGGCGGCCGATTTGCGTGCGTCCTCGGCAGCTTCTAACTGGCGCAGCAAGGCTTGCCGCGTGGCGTAGAATGTATCCGGCGCCTCGGCAAGTTTCCGCAGCTCCTGCGCGGCTTCCTCGCGGCGCTCTTCCAATGCGGCGATCTGCCCCCTCGCGCGCTCGCTGCGGGAAAGCCAGGAGAGGCGCTCTTCCTCGATCCCGGCGAGGCGCTTGGCGCGTGCCTCGGCGCCGCGCAGATGGGTCTGCAATCCGGCACCGGCTTCTGCCACCGCCGCCCGGTCTTGAGCCGCCGCCGCGCGGGCCGCATCGAGCCTTGCGGAAAGTTCCGCTGCGGGGTCGAGTCCGGTCAGCCCGGCCTCCGCTTGTGCGCGCTTTTGCATTGCCTCATCGCGGCTGGCATTGAGGCGAAGCAGCGCTTCTTCGAGGGCCGAAAGCCGCGCCGCCATTTCGGTCTGGCGCTTTTCGGCGGCGGCTTTCTCCTGCCGGGCCGCCTCGACCTTGCGCAGAGCTTCTTTATGGAGCTGCCGCATTTCGCTTTCAGCCGCAGCGGCGGCGGCCAGCGCAGCTTGCGCCCGCTCGGCATCAGCCTTGAGGGCGGTGGCGGCAGTGCGCGCGGTTTCGGCTTCAACCGCAAGATCGCCAAGGCGGTTTTTTTCGGCAAGCCGCCGCGCGGCAGGAGTGGGAGCCTCGGCGGCCTGCGTGAAACCATCCCAGCGCCACAGATCGCCTTCCTTCGAGACAAGTCTTTGGCCGGGTTTCAACAGGCTGCGCAAGGCACCGCCTTCCGTGCGCAGCACGACGCCGATCTGATTCAGCCGCCGCGAAAGAGCCGCGGGCGCCGTGACACGTTTGGCCAGCGCTTCGACGCCTGGCGGCAGGGCGGGATCGTCCGAGGCGTCACTCGCGGCCCAATGCGCTGGCGCTGCGGGATTGGTTGAAGCATCGAGATCGTCACCAAGCGCGGCGCCAAGCGCGGCTTCATAGCCCTTGGCAACGGTGATTTCCTCAGTGACCGCGGGCCAGAAGCCGCCGGTTCCGGCGTTCAATAATTTGGAGAGAGTGGCGACCTGCGTTTCGAGGCTTTGCGCCTTGCGCTCGGCTTCGGTGAGAGGCGCGCGGGTTTGCAGTTCCGCCGCGCGCGCCTCCGCATGGCGCTCCTCGGCGTCCGCAAGCTCGTCCTCAACCGCCTGAGCCGCCGCGATGGCCTCCTCAAGCACCGCCTCCAGATGATCGAGATTGATGCCCGTGGCACCCGATGTCAGCGCGTCGCGTTCGCGGACCAGCTTTTCGATCTCGGCTTGCAGACGCGCCACGCGCGCGGTTTCATCGCGCAAGGCGGTTTCAAGAGCGCTGCGCCGCGCCTCCATCGCGGATCTCGTATCCTGCGCCTCGGCGAGCGCCTTTTCCGTCACCGCGAGGGCGGCCTCGGCGGCCCTCAGTCTTTCGCGCGCGGCCTCGATCTCGGCTTCCGGCGTAACAGCGGTGGAAAGCTCTCCTGTTTCCGCTTCGAGGCGCGCGAGAACGCCCGCGGCGTCCTCGATCAGCGCGGTCTCCCGGGCAAGATCGCTCGTGATCTGCGCGATCCTGCGCTCAAGCTCGGCGATCCGGGCCTTCGCCCGCCTTTCTTCGCCATCCAGGGTCTCGCGGGCGAGCACCAGCCGCTGCAACTCATTGCCCGCCTCGGCTTCCTTGCTGCGCAGCTTCGGCAGCTCATGGGCGGCGATCGCTTGCAGCTTGGCCGCCTCGGCTTGCGCCCTGGTTTTTTCCGCGACGTCGCGCACATCGGCCTCGAGCTTGCGTTCGGCGGCGTGGAGCGCCTTCGTGGCCTCGGTCCGGTTGATGAGTGCGAGCAGCGCTTCGTTGCGCCGGATCTCGGCGGCAAGACCCTTGTAGCGGGTGGCCTGCCGCGCCTGTTTCTTGAGACTTTCCGCCTGGGTGTCGATCTGCTGCATGATGTCGTCGAGGCGGGTGAGGTTCTCCTCCGCAGCCTTGAGGCGCAGCTCCGCCTCGTGGCGGCGCGAATGCAGCCCGGCGATGCCCGCCGCCTCTTCAAGGATTCGGCGGCGCTCCTGGGGCTTGGCGGCGATGATCTCGCCGATCTGGCCCTGCCGCACTATCGCCGTCGATCGCGCGCCGGTGGAGGCATCGGCGAACAGAAGCTGCACGTCGCGGGCGCGCACCTCGCGGCCATTGACCCGGTAGGTCGAGCCCGCCTCGCGCTCGATCCGGCGGCAGACCTCGATGGTGTCCCCATCGTTGAAGCTTGCGGGGGCCGAGCGGTCGCTGTTGTCGATAAAGAGAGTGACCTCCGCTATGTTGCGGGCCGGCCTCTGGCCGCTGCCGGAAAAGATCACATCCTCCATGCCGGAGGCGCGCATGTTCTTCGACGAGCTCTCGCCCATTACCCAGCGCATCGCATCGACGAGATTGGATTTGCCGCAGCCGTTCGGGCCGACGATGCCGGTCAGCCCCGGTTCGATCAAGAACTCGGAGGGGTCGACAAAGGTCTTGAAGCCGGCGATGCGCAGCTTGGTGAGTTTCATGGCGCGGCCTTGTTGGCCCGGGCACGATTCCGGATCATTACTTATTATTTAGCGATGCTACTTAAGTCTTGGTTAACCAATCACACGCGCTTTCGCGCGGACAAATGCCGCATGATTCGCGAGCTTCGATTACGGCGGAAAGCCGGGGCGCAAGGCAAGGCGCCGCACCGATTTTCTTGTGGAAGCGGCCAAGGCTGGGGTTGGGACCAGAGATCCGCCACTTGTTCAACGCGGTCAGCGGATAAAGTAGCATAGACTTGCGATTGCCAATTCCGGGAGGCTTGCCGTCCGGATGTTTCGGCAGATTTGCAAGAATATCGATGTCGATGACGTCCTCCGCAAGGAGGCAGGCTGCGCCACCGGGCTCGATGACACGGAGCAAACCTCCTGGATGCTGTTTCTCAAATACCTCGGCGACCTGGAACAGGAAAAGGCCCTCGCCGCCGAGCTTACGCGCAAGCCCTATGCCTTCATCATCGATAAGCCCCATCACTGGTGGAGCTGGGCCGCGCCGAAGAGGCGAAGCGCCAGGACTTGCCTGGCATCGAGGCCATCGCCCAGGGCCGCAACCGCATTCTTCTCACGCTCGCAAGCGGCACCGGCAAGACCTTCATCGCTTTCCAAATCGCATGAAAACTGTTCCAGACCCGCTGGAACTTGAGCCGCGAGCCAGCGCGGCGCCTGCGCTTCTTGTTTCTGGCCGGCCGCAACATTCGGGCCGGCCAGGCCTATAATGTCTTTTCCGCCTTTCCTGACGATGCGCTGAGGCCTTCATCGCCTGGCTTGGCCCGAAGGGCTGCGGGGAACCGGGGCAGCCCTTGCCGTTAATGGCTTGGCCGGGAAGGCATCTCGGGTTCCGCAGCCGCCAGCGAATGGCCAGCATCCCGCCAGCCCTCGGCGCCCTCTGGAAACCAGATAACATTGCTGTAGCCGTAGCCGATTGCCCGCTTGGCCGCATTCCAGCTCGCCCGGCAATGAGGGTGGCAGTAAAATACAAGCGGATGATCAAAAGCGCTCCCGGTGAGCGCGCTCAGCCTTTCGCGGAAATAGGCCTCAATATTTTTGTCTATATCGCCTTCACCGATTCCGGGAATCCAAATACTTCCTGGAATGTTCTCATGGGGTGCGGGTTTCCAGATCGCCTCGGGCGGAAGATTTTCGGGCTTGCGCGGAAAGCTCGCGGCATCGATCAGCACGGCATTGCCTTGCTCTAGAAGCGAGGCGAGTTCCTGGGGATGAACGACCCGCGCACCGGAAAGAGTTGCAGGAACGTCATCATGCAGAGGTCCCATGAAAAAGCCTTGCGGCTCCGGCACTTCGGCACGCGCGAAGCCGGCGAGGAGAGTACATGCCAACGCAGAGGCAATAAAAAACCTGAAGGGAAAAGGCGCGTTGAGGGACTGCATCAGCTGCGCCCCTCGCCGAGATCGAAGCTATGCTCGAAGACCGCATTGTCGCTGTCGCGCGCGGTGACCACGAGCTTTCCCTTGCCTTGGGCGGGCACGCTGAAAGTAATCGCGGGATCGGCGGCGAGCGAAATATCACTGTCGAGATGCAATAAATTCTCGCCGTTCAGGCTGATATCAACGCTTTTCAGAAAGCGGGCCGGCGTAAAGCCCTGGGTTTGCGGATCTCTCTGCATGCCATTGAAGTTTGGATGCCGGATCAAAAGTTGCACTTCCCGCGCATTGACGGCCTGCGGGCCGTCAAGGACTCGCAGCTTCATCTGGCCAATGTCTGCCAGCGCCGCGGCGGCATAGGAGCCCGAAGGTGCCGAGCAGCCGCCCGAGGCTTTGACGAAGCGGTGTGTCTCGTAGAGGGCGCCGTCTTTGGTTTCCTCGACAGCGTGCATATTCGTGTATTGATCGACCCGGACGCGGAGCTTGAGGCTTTTCGGATCGCCGGCCGGGCCAAAGGTGACATGCGCGGCGACCGGCGCGGGATTGCCGTCGATCACAAGATAGATGCTTTTGACATCAGCTGGGTTTTGCACGCTGATCGAGACCGGGACGAGAGCTGCGTCGAAAGCGCGCTCAGGGGCTTCCAATGCAATTTTGGCGTCGCCGCTTTGGAGCGGCTTGCCGCCGAAAATCTCTTTCGCGAGATCGCTCCAGCGTGCGGCGCGTGCGGCTTCATCATCCTGGGCTAGCGCCGGTCCTCCAAACAGAACCGCGCCAGCGAGCACCGCCCAGCCAAATCTTTTCATCCGCTCTCTCTCCCTTCCTCGGTGAGTCAATCCCACTCCAGTTCCTTATAGGCCTCGGCTGCGTTACGGGGGTTGTAATCGTCGAACAATTTCCATTCGCCGCGCTCGGAAGCCGCGATTGTTTTAATGGCCGCCTCTATTCCCGCACCTTCCGAGATGGCCTGCCGGGTGTCGCGCTCCAGCGCCGTCAGATAGCGTGTGAGCGGAACCGAAGCGGAAGGCCAATTTACTACGGCGGGGCCATGGCCGGGGACCGCCCGCGGCGCGTTCGATTGTTTCAATTCCTCCAAAGCCTTAAGCCATCCGGGCAGGCTGCCGTCGAGGGACGGCACGCGCTGGACGAAGAGCAGATCGGCGGGCAGAAGGGTGCCGGTCTTTTTGTCGAAGAGGCTTACATCGCAGACCGTATGGGCTGGGGCGTGGGCGGTGACCTCAATGATCCGCCCGCCGAGATCGATTTCGGCATGGCCGTGGATTTCCATGCTTGGCAAGACAATTGTTCCGGTCTGCTCCGGCCCCAACAAAGCGCTTATTTTCTCGCGGTAATAAGCGCCGCGCTGCTGCAGCGTCTCGGCAAGCCGCACATGGCCGGCGAAAACCGGATCGTCCTTGAGAAAGGCGCTTGCCCCAAAAATATGATCCGGATGGACATGGCTCATCACAACATATTTGACTGGGAGGCTGGTCACTTCTGCGATTGAAGCGCGCAGTCTTTCGCCGTCAGCGCGGCTGCCTCCCGGATCGGTGACGAGCACGCAATCTCGCCCAATTATGAAACCAATGTTCGCGATGGCATTGTTATTGGTTTTCGACGCGTCCTCGTCGAGCCCGCGGCGTACGTAAATCCCCTCCGCGGCTTCTTCCATCGCGAAAGGCCCGGTCTCGCTCGCGCGGAGAGCGCCGCCGGGAAGGCAACAGAGGCAAAAGCCCCCAAGGAGAACTTCGCGGCGGCTCGCCCGTGAATGTGCGGGCGGCGCGGTAAGACAATCGCGTGCCCCGGTTCCGGTTTTCTCCCCGCTGGGCATTTTTCCTTGGCCGCGCATGTTGCCGCGCATGTTGTATTGCCTATCTTGCGCCGATGAGTTACCTACTAGTAGGTAAACTCCTTTCCGTCAAGAGCCTGCGGCGGCGGCTGGGGTCTTTGGCTAAGGGCAACGCATATGGGAACGGGTACGCGCGGCAGGCTGCTTTCGGAAGCGGAAACGCTTGTGCGGACACGCGGTTATTCCGGCTTTAGCTATGCGGATCTCGCAAAGGCCGTTGGCGTCCGCAAGGCGAGCATCCACCATCACTTTCCCTTGAAGGAAGATCTCGGAGCCGCACTGATCGAGGCCTATGGGGAGCGCTATGCTGCGGCGCTTCAAGCGATATGGGCCGAAAACTCCTCGGCAATAGCCCGGATCTCCGCCTACTCACGGCTTTATCTTGAGGGGCTTCAGCAGGATCAGGGGTGTCTTTGCGGCGTGATGGCCTGCGAGCGCGACGTGTTGCCTCAGCGCCTGCGCGAGGGAATTGCGCGATTCTTTGAGGAACATCTCGTCTGGCTGCAACGTGTCATCGAAGCGGGTATTGAGAATGGAACGGTCCGGCGGGACATTGATCCTGCTGCAGAGGCCGGGCTTGTTCTTTCCACTCTGGAGGGCGCTCTCCTGCTGGGGCGCCTTTACGATGACAAGTCCGGCTTTGATGCGGCCATCGGCGCACTTGGAAAGTCCTTGTCGAGGGCGCCTTGATTCTGCCAGCGTTGACGGGAACGGCTCAAACTGGTCTACATCGGCGCCATCGGCCCAGCCGCAGTATGCCTCTATCGAGATCAAAACCTGATGAATTTATTCACGCCTTTCGCCAATGCCTGGCACTACCGGGAATTGATTCGGGCCGTCGTCCGGCGTGAATTGGCGGTCCGTTTCAGCGGGACGATCCTTGGCTGGCTTTGGGCGATCTTCGGCCCGCTTGTCATGCTGACCGCCTACACGGTGATATTTTCCCACGCCGTCGGGGTTCCGGCCTCGGCCAGGGGAGGCGGCTTTGGCAGTTACGCTTTGTCAATCTTTGCCGGATTGATTGTGTTTAATTTGTTCAGCGAACTCGCCTACCGCTCACCGGGTCTTTTGCATGAGCATGCGGGTGTCATCAAAAAGTCCATATTTCCGAGCGAGACCCTTGCCTGGACGGCGACGATCCGTGCCAGCGTCTATGCCGCGATAAGCTTAGGTGTTCTTCTCGTTTTTGAATTGGTGATGACATTGCGGCTGCCGCTGTCGAGTTTGCTTTTGCCGCTAGTTGCCGTGCCTTTCTTTCTGCTTTTGCTTGGAACGTGCTGGTTTCTGATGGCACTTGGATCATTTACCCGCGATGTCGCGCATCTCATGATTTCGATCGTTCCGGTTTTCATGTTCGCGACGCCGATATTCTACTCGATCGAGGACGTGCCGCCCGATCTGCGCATCTATCTGCATCTCAATCCGATTGGAAATTATGTCGAGATGATTCGCGATCTTCTGTTGTTTGGCAGGTTTCCCGGGGCGCTTCTTTATTGCGGGACGGTCGCGGTTTCGCTGCTTTTTTTCTTTTTTTCCTATCGCTTCTTCATGCAATACAAGGCCGTGTTCGTTGATGTCATCTGATCTTGTCATTAGCTGTGATCGCGTCGGCAAGGCGTTCCAGCTCTATATGCGCCGCAACGATCAGCTCAAGCAGGCGATCTTCGGGCATTGGAAACAGTTCTATCATCAGCACTGGGTCTTGCGGGACATCAGCTTCAATGTTCGCCGCGGTGAAAGGATCGGCATCATTGGCCGCAATGGCGCTGGAAAAACCACCTTGTTGCAGATCATCTGCGGCATTACCTTGCCAACGCATGGCAAGGTGGAAGTCAATGGCCGGGTCGCGCCGATTCTTGCTCTTGGTGCCGGCTTTGATCATGAGCTGACAGGCCGCGAGAATGCTCTGATTGGCGGCGCCATACTGGGGATGCGGCGCGCCACCGTCGAATCCCGGCTTTCCGATATCGCCGCTTTCGCCGACATCGGCGATTTCTTTTATCAGCCGGTGAAACTCTATTCGAGCGGCATGGCATCGCGCCTTGCTTTTGCCGTCTGCGCACATGCCGACGCTGATATTTTGATTGTGGATGAAGCGCTTTCGGTTGGTGACGAGGCTTTCAGCGCCAAATGCGATGCCTTTATCAAGGATTTCGCGTCGCGCGGCACGATCCTTGTCGTGTCGCACGATCTCGTGACCCTCGCATCCCTCTGCGACCGCGTGATCTGGATCGAGGACGGTGCCGTGCATGCCATAGGCCCCGCCAAGGACGTGATCTCAGCCTATCGCGAGGCACTCGAAGACAAGCCTGCTGCGGCCATGGAGGCCGCTGGCGTCTAACTCCGTAACCAGATGCAGGCTACGCGGTCCTATCCTTGGGCATTGCAAAATTTGCATTTTGCCGCGCGATCAGAAAGACAGCGGCGGCAAGTTCCGCCAGGATTGCGGCGCCAAAAGCAATGATAAGACGCGGATCCTGGCGCACCAAGGTTTCCGCCGAAACGAGGACCGCGATATGGATCGCGGGGATCGTGAGCAAGGTTGTGGTTGCCGCCGCGGTCTGCCGGCCGCTTGCTGACGAGAGATTTAAAACGAGACCGATTGCCAAAAGTGCATGGGTGAGGGCGAGGAAAGGTATGCCGCAGCGTTTGGCAGCCTCGCTCATCCATTCTCCAAAGAGCCGCGGATATATGATGTTTGATGGCCGCTGCCGGAAGAATTCCAGAAGAGGCAATTCGAAGACGCCGCGCCAGCTGCGCTGAGGCAGTCCGCCGGAGCCTTGCATGGCGACCGGCATTGCATATTCGTCGAAATGCGCTGTTTGGTTTGTTGCACCGCCCGTGGTGGAAAGCGTCTCGATTGAGCCATTGCTCATGATCAAGACGACACCATTGGGGTTGCGGCGGAACTCGGCTTTGGCAGCGGTGATGATTTGCTCCTCGTTCTTTTCGCCCGCGAGTTGATGAATGAATATTCCCGAGACGACATCGGCGGACTGCCAGCGGCGGAAATAGAGTGTCCGCATGCCATGATCGAAGTTGTAGAATTGCGCTGGCTCCAGCATCCGGTGGTTGAGTGAATTGCGGATTACATAAATCACGTCATGCATCTCGCCGACATGGGCAGGTGCGAAGACGGAAGAGAGCCAATAACCTGTAACGACTGCGACAATGGCGACAAAAGCCGATGGGAGGGTGATGGCCCAGGCCGAGAGGCGCACGGAATAAAAAACGGCGACCATTCCATCAGACGACATGCGCGAGAATTCGAGCGCAACCGCTACGCCGACCGCCATCGGCAGGGCAATATAGAGGACGGTGGGGACGGTGCCGAGAAGCGCCGGCACAAGCAGTCCGCCCCGGACGGCGGCTGCCGGAAGATAATGAAAGAGCGATGTCATGACGACCGGAATGCAAAGACCCGCGGCAATGACGAGCACGGCAATTGCGATCCGTTTCGCAAGATAGAAGAAAAGGAGGCGGGGCATCACACCATTCCTCTTGCATCCTCCAACAATGATTCCCAAAAGATTCTTCTCAACAAGGCAGAGCTTGATCTCTTGAGGCAGGCTTGTGCCTTCCATCGTCTCCCGGACAAGCTAAACTGCTTTCATCCGTGCCGCGGCTTGGGTTGCGAACTGGCGCCAGGCTGCGTCAAAGACGCGCCGGCTCGGCAGACTCACGGCGCCGGCCCAATGGGCGAAGTAGATCTTATGGCCAAAGACGTCACGCGGGCCATCGGCATCGAATGTCACGCCTTCAGCTTTGTAGAAGCTCTCGCCAGAAGCTCCCGGAATACACTCCCGCAGATGCGTGATCTTCAATCCTCGCCGGTGTGCGACGAAATTGGTGACCGGCTGCGCAAACAGCATGCCGCGTTGCCGCACGGCATGGAAAATCGCCTCATCCTGGTCGATCACCTCCTGGAAATGTTTCAGGCTGAGAATATCCTTCGAAGCGACAAAAAATCCATCGTTGAAAAGCAGGGCATCGCGAAGGAAATCATAATTCTCGCGTTTTTTGTTATAGACATATTCGGTCGTTGGAGCGGCCACAATTAAATCATTCTTGCCCGGTTCGAGAAGACCGAACATCTCCCGGAAATCGCGGAACAATATGATATCGGCGTCGAGATAGACGACCTCATCGAGCGGCAGGGCAAGGCAGAGAAATTTCCGCAGCCGGCGGCGGTGGCCGGGAAACAGCGGGTAAAGCCTCTTGGCAAGGGCATCGAGCTCGGTACTATCCGGCTCGGCGAAATGGACGCCATAAATATCGGCGGCCCGGCGGGTCAAAGTAACGTTGTCATCATAGGGAATAAGATAGAGCGGCGTCGCCGCATTGGTCGCGAGATAACTCTCGAGAAAAGGCAAAAGCCAATTGATGATTTTGTCATTGGCAATGATAGCCATGCCGTATTTTTTAGGCAGAGAGGGAGAATTTTGCATCTAGCTCTTGAATCAACCTTGTCTTAATGCCGGTCATAGCGAATCGGCGGCGAGACGCCGCAATTGGTCTTGATTGACGAAGCGCTGCTTCGGGACAACACTCGGCTCAAAAGGGGTGGGCGCTGGAGTTCTCCTGTAGCTTGAGGAAAGAAACCGATCAAGCCAGAGCTTTGCCAAGTGAGCAATTGTAAAGGTTCCGTGAAACGGGAAAGGCGGGGGCAAGTGCCGCCATCTTGCCCGGGAGAGCACGACGGGCAGGGCAGAGGACCGGATTTTCTGCCGCTGGCAGGGCGGGCCGTGGCGATCGTGCATCCGGCATGGCATTCTTGCGGCAGCCACCAGGTTTTCGTCTCGCAACTGCTCGCCTATCGCAGCCTCGGCGCGAAAGTTGTCAGTCTTGCGATTGCCGATACGCCTGGATGCGTCGATGGGTCACGCGCTTGCGAAGCCTATTTCGCTGCAACGGGCGATCTTGAGGCGGATGCCCGCTTTTTCGCGGGCATGCCAATCAAGAACATATTGAACGCGGGCTTCCGGCGCGCCGCCCGAAAGTGGCTGCACGGCAATGATGCCGCAATGCGGATTGAGATCGTGCGGCAAGCGCCGGTCCCGGATGTGCTTGCTGCTTTGCCGCGCATCGATCTCATCCATTGCAATCATTTTTTCTGCATGCCTGCCGCCGTCCGCCTGCGGGAGCAGAACGGCTGCCCCATTCTTCTCGACACGCATGATCTGCAAGCGCGCCAATATGCGCTGCGCAATCGCGCCCGGCTGAGAATTCCTCCCATAGCCCGCTATGAGGATATGCTCGAAATCGAGCTTGCTTCCATGCAGGCGGCGGAGATTTTGGTTCATCTCAACGATGAAGAGGCGGCAGCTTTCAAGGAACTCATTCCCGGCAAGCGGCACGCCTTGCTCTATCCAACCGTCGCGGCAATGCCAGCTGGTTCCGGAGGCGGAGGATTTATCATCGTCGCGAGCGCAAATTATCCGAACTTTCTTGGGCTCGTCTGGTTCCTGCGGGAGGTCTTGCCGCTTGCGCCAGGCGTTCCAATTCAAATTTTCGGCAATCTTGATCAAGAGCTGCAAGCGCGCGCCCCCGGCCTCTATAAGGCGCATAAGGGCCTCTTCCGGGGAAGAGTCGAAAGAGAGGAGCTTCATGCAGCTTATCGCGGCGCCTCGGCTGTTCTGCTTCCGGCCACAGCGGGGCATGGGATATCGATCAAGACCATGGAAGCATTGTCCTGTGGCGCGCCTCTCATCGCAACGCCGCTTGCTTTCCGCGGCCTCGGGATTGATACCGCTCTTCTTCCAAATGTGACGGTTGCTGAAGATGCGGCAGGTTTCGCGGCGGCCCTGCGCCATGCTGATACCCGCCGCCATTTGCCCGATCCCGGCCGGCAGACAGCCCCCACCCGCCGGCTCTATGAAAAGCGCTTTGCGTTCGAGGCTTACCGCAACTCTTTGTGGAAAATCGCAGAGAAGGCGGCTGGGGTCTGAACGGCCATTGCACATCCCCTCCATTCTGGGCAGGCTTGCCTGGATAAGTCTGGTGCGGGAGCTGAAATCATGGCCATCACATCGGTTGATCCGGCAACTGGTAAGCTTGCCGCGAGCTACGAGGAGATGCCGCCGGCCGAGGTCGAGAGCGCCATCGAGCAAGCTCACGAAGCCTCGCAGGAGTGGCGCCGCCGGAGCTTCGCTGAACGGGCCGTTTGCCTGCGAGCGGCAGGCCGCCTCTTGCGGGAAGGAGCGCAAGGCTATGCGCGTCTGATGGCCGGCGAAATGGGGAAGCCTGTCAGGCAGGGTGTCGCGGAAGTAGAAAAATGCGCGGTTGCCTGCGACTATTTCGCCGAGAATGCCGCGAATTTTCTTTCCCCGGAAATCGTCGATTCGGGTCCGCCAAAAAGCTTTGTCACATTTCAGCCGCTTGGCGCCGTGCTCGCGATCATGCCCTGGAATTTTCCTTTTTGGCAGGTCTTCCGCTTTGCCGCGCCAGCGCTGATGGCGGGGAATGCGGGGCTCCTGAAACATGCGTCGAATGTTCCCGGCTGCGCGCTTGCGATCGAGGATATTTTTCGCAAGGCAGGCTTCCCGGACCATCTCTTCCGCACCCTCCTGATTGGTCCAGAGGCTGTGGATGCGATGATCGAGCATCGGCTCGTGCGTGCCGTCACTCTGACAGGCAGCGGCCCCGCAGGGCGGGCCGTGGCGCGCAAGGCCGGCGAGATGCTCAAAAAGACCGTGCTCGAACTCGGCGGCAGCGACGCTTATCTCGTGCTGGGTGATGCAGATGTTGCATTTGCCGCGAAGGCTTGCGCGAAGGGCCGCCTGGTCAATTCCGGCCAGAGCTGCATTGCTGCCAAGCGCTTCATTGTTGTCGACAGCCTGCGTTCGCGCTTCGAGGAAGCCTTTGTGGAAGAGATGCGGTCAGCGAAAATGGGCGACCCGCGATCGGAGGATACGGAAGTCGGCCCGCTGGCGCGCCACGATCTGCGCGATTCCTTACATGAGCAGGTGCAAGCGAGCATCGCGAAGGGCGCCAGGTGTCTGCTTGGCGGAAGGATACCGGAGGGGCCCGGAGCTTTCTATCCGCCCACTGTCTTGACCGGCGTACACCCAGGCATGCCAGCCTATGACGAGGAGCTTTTTGGGCCGGTAGCTGCGGTCATTCCGGTTGCGGATGAGGCGGCAGCGCTCGCGGCGGCCAATGATTCGGCTTTTGGACTCGGAGGCGGGCTCTTCACGCGCGACACCGTTCGCGGCGAACGCCTCGCAGCCGAGGTCATCGAGGCGGGCTCCGTCTTCGTCAATGCGGCCGTGCAATCTAATCCCAAGCTTCCGTTTGGCGGCATCAAGGAGAGCGGCTACGGCCGCGAGCTCTCCCATTATGGGATCAAGGAATTCGTCAACATCAAAACGGTCGTGGTCGCTGCGAGCGGCTATCCGCCTCAAGGCGGGGAACCGCCGGCGCTAACCGAATGAGTGCGGCCATCCCCGCCTGATGAGGGTTGCGGTCAGTCCGGCCAGGGCGGCGCTGCAGAGCTTTGCATTATATGGATGGCCGCGCTTCATGTCCGTCCTTAATGGTTCGGAACCTCACGCGAATCGACGCGTTTGCTAAGCGCGATCGAAAATGGTTCGGCGGGCCCATAGCAATGAGGAATGGAGCTCCCTATGAGTGCAACTGGTCTCGATGTCTTCGACAAAACACTGCAAACCACCAACATTTGGCTGGACGAGATCACCGAGGCGCTCGGGCCTGACCGCCAGGTGGCATGGAAGGTACTTTCGACGGTTCTGCATAAGCTGAGGGATCGCATCCCGATTGAGCTTTCGGCGCATCTGAGCGCGGAACTGCCGCTTTTGGTGCGCGGCGTCTATTATGACCAATTCGAACCCGCGAAGCAGCCCGCCAATTGGAATCTTCAGGACTTCATGGATGAAGTCGCGCGCTGGCTCTCCGATACGCGTCCCGTGGATCCCGAGGATGCCGTGCGAGCTGTCTGCACTGTGCTCTCGCGCCACCTTTCACACGGCCAGATCAGGAAGGTTCAAAGCGCTTTGCCGGGGGATCTGCGTGCATTCTGGCTTTCGGCGGAAGAGGACATGACACCGCCCGAAAAGGGGGAGGGGCGCGGCGCGCATTAGCGGAAGGGAGATCACCCCGCGAAGTTTGGAATCGCAATCCGGTGCATTGCCGGAGGGAAGGGGCCGGATGCCAAGCTGCGCGGTATCATGACCCCGGAGGTCAGATACTGCTTCGATGATCAGGATATAGTGCTGGCCTTTTGTCCAAAGGCCGGATGAACGAGCGAACGTTACTGTTCTGACCTGGCGAATGTGCGGATCATGTGCAGCTTTGGCGGTTCTGCCCGCGTGGCAATGCGGCTCAGCTATTGGTCAGATGCCTTTTCCGCATCTCTCATATCCGCATCTCTCATACGAGATCCGCATCTCACATGAGATAAGGCGGCTGGTGGCGGACAGGCAAAATGGGAAATAAGCTGAGTATCGAGTGAACAGGCGTCTCCGTAGCAGGAGTCTCCGTAAAGTGCGCAGAGAGATCGTCCGGGCCTGCGAAGGACCATATCCGGAGGACGAATGGAAATTTATCTGCCCGCCAGACGACAAAAGGCTTCACTGCCAGGGGGACGAGGCGTGGCTTTTTCAACTCATCAAGGGCTTTCTTGAGGCGGGCCCGGGCGGCGCGATCGCGAATGAAAAGGCGCCCCTCCTTGATTTTCACATCGTCATCGAAAACCGCCTGGGCTGCCATGTTCACGCTGACGACAAATCCTTGCCGGTCGAGTGCGATGGCCGGCACCGACATCGCATTGAGCATAGTGACCGGGCAGCCATGTGATTTCCGGGCGCCGCTGGCGGCGATTTCGATTAACCGGCGAGTAAAAATTGAAAAAAGCCGCTCTTCTTCAAATTTTAAATAACAAATTGAATTTATATCAAAATTCAATAAAGCCATTTTAAAGCCTGCGACTCATAATAAATGTAATTATTTTTATAATAACAGTCCCAAGGCGCAAAAACCATCAAAACATGGAAATCCATCTATCGCAACAGAGAAGTTCCCGGGGCTACCGGCGCTTGCGCATCCCCAGCTTTGCCGGGGCGGATCAAGATCGCGAAGCGCGCAATATCTGCGGCAACAAATTATTATCCGGTCCATGCTAATCGGAGACCGCAGCGAGGCCAAGCCAGATGACGCCAACGACAAAGATGCCGAAAGCAATGACGCAGCAAGCTTGCCCGTCAGCACAATCCGAGGCCGCGCTGGCAGATCCGGACTCCGGTTTAACAGATGCCTATCTCAATCAATTTGACGAAATGGTAAGGCTGATTGAACAATTGCCGGAAACGCCAGAGTTGATCGGCGATTTATTGAACTGGCGTCCGAGGAGTTATCAGGATTATTTTAATGCCTCCGCTATGCCCGGACGCGTCTCTGCAGCGGATGTTTATGCCTCGCTCAATCGCTGCGTGCGGCAAAATTTTGAGGGAATCGTTGATGACCTCGACCGCAAAGCTCTTGGTGCGGTGGCCGCCATCAGGCGTCATTATAAGACCCACGGTGAGGGCCGTCCTGATCTCATGATGGAAATTTGCGCGCGCGCCGGCACCCATTTGCGCGAAGTGCTCAGCAAGGCGCATGATCTTGTCGGTCATATCCCCGGTGCCGCAGGCAATTTCACCCAGCGGCGGAAGCTGAGGGTCACGCAGGCTTGAGCGCAAACAATTGGTCCGGCCCGCCGCTCATCCAATCGTGCGGTCCGCTTACGGAGAGCCGCGAATGGGAATTGGATCGAATCGCCCGCGATTTTTGGAGAGGAAGCTCCGGCGGCACTGGTGCGATGGCTAAGTTTGGCTTAAGGCCTTTCATAGGGCTTTGCCTTTCGCGGCGCGCGGGACTAAACAAAACGCCCGCTGTGCTTCCTCTCCTCAATCGCCTTTATTTGAAACATGCGCCTGTCCCGTTATTTTCTACCCATCCTTCGAGAGACGCCGAAAGAAGCGGAGATCGTCTCACATCGCTTGATGCTTCGCGCTGGCATGATCCGTCAGGAGGCGGCCGGCATCTATGCTTGGCTGCCGCTCGGGCTCCGCGTTTTGCAAAAAGTTAGCCAGATCGTGCGGGAGGAAATGAACCGGGCGGGCGCAATCGAACTCTTGATGCCGACCCTTCAGCTTGCCGATCTGTGGCGCGAAAGCGGCCGCTATGAGGCCTATGGCCCGGAAATGCTTCGTATCAAGGACCGGCACGAGCGCGAGCTGCTTTATGGCCCGACCAATGAGGATATGATTACCGAGATCTTTCGCGCCTATGTGCGCAGCTACCGGGATCTGCCTAAAATCCTCTATCACATCCAGTGGAAATTCCGCGACGAGCAAAGGCCGCGATTTGGCGTCATGCGCGGGCGCGAATTTTTGATGAAGGATGCCTATTCCTTTGATGTTGACGAAGCTGCCGCGCAGCTTTCCTATAACAAGATGTTCGTTGCCTATCTGCGGATTTTCTCGCGCATGGGACTGAAGGCGATACCGATGCGGGCCGAAACGGGACCGATCGGCGGCAATCTGAGCCATGAATTCATCATTTTGGCGGAAACCGGCGAATCGTCCGTATTCTGCCATGCCGGTGTCCTGGACTTGCCGATCCCCCCTGAGGACACGGATTATGATGGCGATCTCATGCCGGTCATAAACCAATGGACGAAGTTTTATGCGGCGACGGGGGATGTCCATGATCAAGCCCGGTTCGAACACGAGACGCCAGAAGACAAGCGGATTCACACGCGGGGCATCGAGGTTGGACAGGTGTTTTATTTCGGTGAAAAATATTCAAAGCCGATGCAGGCTCTGATCACCGGCCCTGACGGTGTCGAACGGCCGTTTCAGGGCGGCTCTTATGGCGTTGGCGTCTCTCGCCTCGTCGGTGCCCTGATCGAGGCCGGCCATGACGAAAACGGAATCATCTGGCCAGAGTCTGTGGCGCCTTTCAAGGTGGGGCTCGCCAATCTCAAGGTTGGGGATGACGTGACGGACAAAGCTTGTGCTTCGATCTATGGCGCCCTCGAAAAGGCGGGAGTGGAGGTTCTCTACGATGATACGGACGAGCGCCCCGGCGCCAAATTCGCCAAGCTCGATCTGATCGGCCTGCCTTATCAACTCATCGTCGGCCCGAAGGGGTTGGCCTCTGGCACCGTAGAACTCAAGACAAGGGCGACCGGCGCGCGCGAGAACCTCGCTCCCGCTGAAGCCATCGCCCGGCTTGTGTGCTGATGATGAGCGCCTTGCGAGGGACTCGTCCATTCGCGCCCTTCGAGTGGATGATCGCATTTCGCTATTTGCGCGCGCGGCGCAAAACGAGCTTCGTTTCGGTGATCGCGCTTTTCTCCTTTCTTGGAATTACCCTCGGCGTCGCGACACTGATCGTTGTCATGTCGGTGATGAATGGTTTTCACAAGGAATTGCTCGATAAGATCGTTGGCATTAATGGCCACATCTTTCTCCAGGCCGCCGACACGCAGTTCACTGATTACGACGAGGTGGTAAAGGAAGTTGAGGGGGTGCGGGGCGTCGATCTGGTTGTCCCGATCATCGAAAGCCCAGCTGCAGTTTCAACGACCAATATGGCCTTTGCTCTCGTGCGGGGAATCCGGGAGGCGGATATCAAGCGCTTGCCCGGCATCGCCCGCAATGTCAAGCTTGGAACGCTTGACGGGTTCGATACGGCGGGGGGCGTCGCGATCGGTCAAAGGCTTGCCGAGAACCTTGGTTTGCGGATCGGCGACAAGATCAAGATTTTGATCGCTAATGGTGCGCAAACGCCTTTCGGGGTGACGCCCCGCAGCAAGGTCTATCCGGTTGTGGCGATCTTTCAGATCGGCATGGCAGAATTCGACAATCTTTTTGTCTATACGTCCCTGCCCGAGGCACAAGCGTTCTTCAACAAGGACAATGAGGCCAGCGTCATCGAGATTTTTCTTCACAAACCAGAGGAAATCGACGCTGTCAGGGGCAAAATTGACGCGGCAGTCATGCGGCCGATGATCATGATCGACTGGCGGGAGCGCAACAAGACGTTTTTCGATGCGCTGACCGTCGAACGCAATGTCATGTTCATCATTCTGATGCTGATCATGCTTGTTGCTGCACTCAATATCGTCTCGGGGCTTATCATGCTCGTGAAAGATAAGGGGCCGGACATCGCCATCTTGCGCACCATGGGTGCGACGCAAGGCGGTGTCATGCGGATTTTTCTGATTACGGGGGTTTCGATTGGCGTTGCCGGAACGCTTGCCGGTTGCCTTCTTGGCATCGCCGTCGCCCACAATCTCGAGGCGGTTCGCCAAGGTCTGAATTGGCTTCTCAACACAAATCTCTTCCCGGCCGAACTCTACTTTCTCTCGCGTCTGCCATCGGTCGTCGAGATGCGCGATGTCGTTCTTGTTGTCGCGATGACACTGACGCTTTCGGTGCTGGCGACGATCTATCCCGCCTGGCGCGCGGCGAAGCTCGATCCCGTCGAAGCATTGCGTTACGAATAGTCATGTCTGCGCCGGCGCTTTGTCTCGAAAAGGTCGAACGCCGCTACGATCAGGCAGGCTCGCCGCTCGAAATTTTGCGGGGAGCGGATTTTCGTGTGTGGGCCGGACAGTCCGTCGCGCTTGTCGCTCCATCCGGTGCCGGTAAATCGACGCTTCTCCATATCGCGGGTCTTTTGGAAAGGCCCGATGCGGGCGAGGTATATATCGCGGGCGCAGCTACGGTCGGCATGGAGGATGGTGCGCGAACGGCCCTGCGACGCGGTGAGATCGGCTTTGTCTATCAGTTCCACCATCTGCTGCCGGAGTTCTCAGCGCTTGAAAACATCATGATGCCGCAGATGATTGGCGGGCTCTCTCGGCACGAGGCGAGGGACCGCGCTGGCCAATTGCTCCGCTACCTTGGGCTGTCGGGCCGGGCGAAACATAGGCCCGCCGAACTCTCGGGTGGCGAACAGCAGCGTGTCGCCATCGCCCGCGCGGTCGCCAATGGGCCGCGCCTCCTGCTCGCCGATGAACCGACAGGCAATCTCGATCCGAAGACTGCGGAGCATGTCTTTGAGGCGCTCGAAACAATTGTCCGGGCGACCGGTCTTGCGGCTGTGATCGCGACCCATAACATGGAACTGGCCAGCCGAATGGACCGGCGGGTGACGCTGCACGAAGGCTTTATCGTGGAGCTGGATTAGGGCACGCCCGCTGGCTGCGGGCCGCAGCACGCAGGAGCAATGGCCTGAGCGGGACTTTATCCGCAAATCCCTTTTGTTCTGGATACAGCGGCGGCCATAATGCAAACTGGCGGCGGCAGCCAAAAAGACTTACATGGGAGGCTCCGGAGAAATCTCATGTCGAATGCAATCGTCATCACCCTGCCGCACAATTTAGGCGCCCAAGAAGCAAAGAGACGGATCGCAGAGCGCATGGAGCATCTGCGCCGCGATTACCTCGACAAACTGGCCTATAGCGAGGTCAATTGGAAGGATGACACAGCGGATGTGCGGGTCGTGGCGTTCGGGCAGACGGTAACTGCAAGAATCTTCGTCACCAACGATTCCCTGCGCATAGAAGTGCAGCTTCCTTGGATTCTTGCCGTCCTGACCGGGAAGATCCAAGGTGTTCTCACGTCCAATGCGGAGGAATCGCTGCGGATTGGGCATACGCCCCCGAAGGCCTGAGCGGCAAAACTCGATAGGGCGAGGCTGCGGGACGCGCCTTCACTTTGGGGCGATCATCAAATCGGAGGCCTTGACGGCAAGAGCATAGCACGCGGATATTTTCATCGCCCGTACTCCTATCATCACAGTGGAATAATCGCAGCAAGTCAAATCGCTCATAGCGTTCATGTCTTTGTTTTATTGCATCATCCTGCGAAAAGACTTTGCGCTCTATCAATTCTGAACCTGCTGCTTCGGCGGGCCACAGCCATGGCTAAGGGCCAGATCACTTGCACTTTAACCATTGGTTTTCGGCAAGTGAGCCCCTGGTTCGAAGCACTATAAGTAAATCACCATGGAACAGCGCGCGTCCCTCGATCAAAGCGGCGTCTTCGCATTTCTGACTGATCCCGCCACGCATGGGCTGCGCGAGCCGGTCACCCGCATCGATACGCATGGGGCCGCGGTCTTTCTGGCCGGCCGGGATGTCTATAAGGTCAAAAAGGCTCTGCGTTTTCCTTTCATGGATTATTCGACACTCGACAAGCGCCGGCAAGCCTGTGAACGCGAGATTGCCGTCAATAAAGCCAATGCTCCGGATCTTTATCTTGGGGTTATACCGATCTCGCGAGACGGCCCGCTTTTGAAGCTTGGCAGCAGCGGCCCAATCGTCGAATGGGCAGTTCATATGCGGCGTTTCGATGAGAATCTTACTTTAGACCGTTTGGCCGCGCGCGATGAGCTCGATCTCGAAATCATCGCGAAACTTGCGGGTGCCGTGGCTGCATCACATCGCCGCGCGCCGGTCATCCCGGGAAAGAACGCGGCCAAGGGGCTGCAACATTTCCTTGAGGATACTCTCGCCGGCCTGGAGGCAGCGCCAGAAATTTTTGCTGCCGTGGCCGTGGCCGGGCTTCGCCAGGCTATGGAGCGGGCATTTACGAGCGGAGAGGCTTTGCTTTCTGAGCGTGAGAGTGAGGGCCAGGTCCGCCGATGCCATGGCGATCTTCATTTGCGCAACATCGTCCTGATCGAAGATCAGCCGGTCTTGTTCGATGCCATCGAATTCGACGAGGCGATCGCGACCTGCGATGTGCTGTATGATCTCGCCTTCCTTCTGATGGATCTGTGGACGCGCGGATTGCACCGCCATGCAAATCTTCTGTTCAATCGCTACTTATGGGCTTGCGAAGATGTTGACACTCAGCTGAAAGGCCTCTCCCTGCTTCCGCTTTTTCTTTCCTTGCGCGCGGCCATTCGCGCGAGAGTCGCCATTCTCCACCCTGGGGAAGCTGAAGATCACGCCAAGGAAGCGTTACATTATTTCGAAGCCGCCTGCGATCTTCTCGCTCCGCGCCCGCTGCATTTGATCGCCGTCGGCGGCCTCTCAGGAACCGGAAAAACGTCGCTTGCCACCGCCCTTGCGGGATCCATTGGGCGGGCACCGGGCGCCGTGCATTTGCGCAGCGACATCGAACGCAAGCGGATCCTCAATGTAAATGAGTTCGACCGCCTGCCAGAAGGGGCCTACCGGCCAGAGATGACAGCGCGAACCTATCAACGGCTTCGTGATCTTGCCACAGCTGCGCTCGATGCGGGTCAGAGTGTCATCGTTGACGCCGTGCACCTCAATGAGGATGAGCGCATCGCGGTGGAGCGGCTCGCAAGCAAGAGCAAAGCCCGGTTCACCGGCTTATGGCTCGAAGCGCCGGTTCAAAGTCTGATGGCGCGGGTTGCGGGACGTAAGAGGGATGCGTCGGACGCAACAAGCGATATCGTCGCGGCTCAGGCCAAGCGCCCGAGCGGAGCGATAGGCTGGCATCGCATGGATGCCACCGTTCCTGCCGGGACCTTGGCAGAACGTGCGCTTGCCGTCATCGGTCACTGATTGCTGGCTCTTCAGGAAGGCGGAAGCAGAACCGCCGCGCCTTCGAACCTGCCTGCGCGCAAATCGGCCAAGGCGATGTTCGCCTGATCGAGCGGATAGGTTTTAATTTGTGTCTCGATCTTCGTGCCGGCAGCGAAGGCAAGAAAATCTATTCCATCCTGGCGCGTGAGATTGGCAACGGAGACAATCTGGCGTTCCTGCCAGAGCAAACGGTACGGAAAAGAGGGGATATCGCTCATGTGAATCCCCGCGCAAACGACGGTGCCGCCCTTGCGCACCGCGGCGAGCGCCGCTGGCACCAATTCTCCAGCCGGGGCATAGATGATCGCGGCATCGAGGGGTTCCGGCGTCTTTTCATTGGAGCCTCCGGCCCAGGCGGCGCCGAGGCGCAGGGCGAAAGCTTGCGCGGCTTTATCGCCCGGGCGTGTGAAGGCATAAATCTGGCGCCCCTGTTCGCGCGCAACCTGCGCGATGATGTGGGCCGCCGCGCCGAAACCATAAAGACCAAGTGTTTTTGCGTTGGCCGCAAAGTTGAGCGAGCGCCAGCCGATGAGGCCGGCGCAGAGCAAGGGAGCGAGAGCCGCCGCGCTGCCCTCTTGGCTTAAAGGAAAAGCATAACGTGCATCGGCGATCGCATGGGTCGCGAAACCGCCGTTTCGCGTGTAGCCAGTGAAGACCGGCCGGTCGCAAAGGTTCTCTCTGTGGCTTACACAGTAGGGGCAGACGCCGCACGTCCACCCAAGCCAAGGGATACCGACCCTTTCGCCGGCTTTCAGATCGCCAACACCAGGGCCGAGCGCATCGATCCTTCCAACGATCTCATGACCAGGAATGATGGGGAGTTTTGGGTCCGGCAGTTCGCCATCCACGACATGCAGATCCGTCCTGCAGACGCCGCAAGCTTCAACCCGGACGCGAATCTCGCCAGGCCCTGGGACGGGATCTGGCAGTTCCTCGAAGACGAGAGGCGTGCCGGTTTTGTGGAGGACCATGCCAAACATTGCTTGGCTCTCCGGTTTTCTTGGTCAATGCGAAAAGAAGTGGCAGCGCGATGGCTGTTTCAGAAGATCGCGCGTCACGCCGCCGAAAACCCATTCGCGGATTTTTCCGCGTCCGTAGGCACCAGAGACGATAAGGTCTGCACCTTCTTTATTGGCGAACTCTTCGATTTGTGCCGCCGCATTTTTCTCCAAAGGCTCGCTCCAAGCCGTGGCGTTCACATCCTGGCACGTGAGCCATGTCACGACATCTTCAACACGGCGCTTGGCTGCCGCCGGATCATGAGCCTCATCAATCTCAACGATGGTGGCTTTTTGAGCGAGCCGCAACAATGGCAGGGCATCACAAATCGCGCGGCGCGCCTCCCGCGAATCTTTCCAAGCAACAAGAATGTGTTCGGCCTTCAGAACTTCGATCCCGCCCGGAACCATCAGCACGGGGCGCCCGGTCCACATGACGAGGTCAGCCGGATCCAGCGAGGTTTCGTCCGTTTCGTTACCGGCGATGATGAGATCGGCCGCCCGGCACTCATCAGCAATAAATGTAACCGGCTCCGTGACCGCCGATCTCCACTCGAGTTCTCGCGCCCGGCCTTGGAGTGTAATACGGAAATGCTCTTCCACCAGTTTTAGGCGCTTTGCAATATTGGCCTGGTTTTGCTCCCACGCGTCGACGTCCGCAAAGGCATCGCTCTCCGCAAGTGAGACCGGGACGACCGTCTCCTGCGCGGCTATTCCGATGACACGCGCGCCGAACCGCTCGGCAAGACTTGCGGCAATGCGCAGCCGGTTGTCATTTCTGGGGTTTACATCACAACAAACCATAATGGTGGCATAGGACATTGGAAAACTCCTGCAGCCGCTGGCCTTCGCAAGACTATGATCGTGCCGTTTTACAGATGACTTTGCCGCCGTTTTCAAGTTCTTCGATGTTTCTCAGACCGGCTCGACAGACATAATTTTGAATGGATGCAGGCCGTCGTCTTCATGGACGGATACCCAACCGCCGACAATGAACTGGCCAGAGCTGAAATGATAGCCAGTTTCTTCGGCTTGATCGCCGCTGATATCGTAGCGGAATGCCCACGTTCCGCCGGGCCGGCGCACCAGATGGCCAATTTCGTCCGCCTCATTGGGGCGGAACCTGACGACGCGGCAGAATTCAGGATATTTGTGCCAGAGATCCGGATCGATCCGGCCCTGGGCATCGAGTGGAGCAATGAAACTGTAGCCGATCAAAGGGTTTCCTTCTGGGTGGTCTTTCTCGCGCCCGAGCCCCAGGCGGATGCGCCGGAAAGCGGGCGGAAGCTTGGCCCAGTCATCCTTCGTGGGTTGGTCCAAGTGTTTCATGCAATCCTCCTGGTACCTTCTCTTGCCCGGGAGCCTCCCTGCCGGCGTGCTGCCGGATCAATTCAATATAGGTCAATATAGGGCGGCAGTGCGCCTTTTCTCCGCCGCTATGATCCCGCAATTTATCCTGGCGCTTGAGTTGAGAATTGATCCCAATCAACCCGGTTGGGCCGCAATCCAAGGATGCAGCATTTCTATACGCAGGCACCGGCGGTGCCTGTCTCCATGCTCATCGTCATGCCCTGAAGGGCAACGGGCAGGAGAGGCTGGCTGACATGTTCGCCCCAAAATCTCCGGCGCCCGAAAAGATAACGGACCACAAGGCTCGTAAAAATGCCAGGGCCGCTCGAATAGATTCGCCAGCCTCCTTCGACGCCAATTTGGCCGGTTTTGACCTTCGCCCAGTCAGTGCTCGCCGCATAGCGATCGGGAAATGCAGCATCGCTGCTGGAAAAATACGCATTGCGCTGCCGCAGTTGCGCATGGGCAAGCCGGCCCGTGACGGCAATAGGGCTAGCAAGCTGCAGCGCGTCCCAAAGCGCGCCGGCTTCTCCGAGGACCGCCATGGCCTCGCCATAACGCAGGTGCGCGTGAACATACATAAGACCAATCTCGCGCCCGAAGAATGAGGAGGACTCTGCCCGCCGGAATGTCGTTTGCAGTCCGCCATGATAGGCGGCGGGCTTGTCGATCAGGCGGACACCGTCGGGAAAGAGCAAATGCTCCCGGATCAGCCGGAGATGATGCTCCATCTGCTGCCGCGTGAATAAGCCGCTGAGGATCCCCCGGGTCATTGGCAGCAGCGAATAGCTGAGGCCTGTGCGTTGATCGCTGGGGTGCAGCAGCAGCTCGGGCTGCTCGATGCCCGGCTCGAAAATTCCATAGCCCGCGATGGTGCCGTCCCGGAGAAGATAGCGGTTGACATCATCCCGCATCCGGGCCGCCAGTTCACTGAGTTCCTTTGCATCAGTGCCTCGCCCCGCACGCCGCAGCACCCCGGCATAGCGGTTGAGCTGCTCAAAGAGGAGCGCAACCGTCCAGCTGCTGACCATCCAGTCCCGCATCCTTGGATCGAGAGGCTGGAGAGAATCATTCCAGTCGCCCTCGCCATAGCGAATAAGATGCGTTCCGGGGATGAAGCGCTCACGCACCGTGGAAAGCAATTTCTCGACATGTGTGGCGACAGCATCGCACCGCGCCGTCCGCTCCAGCGTGTCCTCGCGCCGCCAGGCGACTTTCTCGTCAAGGAAGCCGAGGTCTCCCGTTGCCTCGATGTAATCGTTGAGTGCCTTGAGGGGCCAGACGATAATATCTCCGTGGCTCATCCTGTCCTGGATGATCGAATAGGGTTCGAGCATGAACCACTGCGGCCAGCCGCCATTGGTCTCATACTGCTGGGCGAAGACAATCCGCAGGATGTTCTTCACCGGTTCATCATGTTCGAGGGCGAGGAAGAACTCGACCGGCCCTTGGCACACATCTCGCGTGCCCCAGGCGGCGCCGGTGTATTGTTCAAGCCCGTGCGGCACGGTCAGATGGATCACGGCATTGTGGGCGAGCCAGGGACACAGAGTGCCGAGAGCATCACCCTCAGCACCGCCGCCCTTGATGCGAAGGCTGCGCGTCACGCCTTCCCAATAGCGGGCGGCCGGCGTAAGGAGGCTTTGATCATCAATCCCGCGCTGATATTTGGCGGCAAGTTCCGTGGCTTTCTCAGGATCGGTGATCGAGCCCGTGACGGCAAAACAGAATTCCCGCACGCGCCTGGTGCGCAGCGCGATATGGGCGCCGGGGCGGGTATGCCTATCAGCGTAAAGCAACTCGCCGCCGCCGATCGCATCAACGGCTTCCGGTGTGCTGGTGACCAGATGATAGACGGCATTGGGGTAACGCTGCCCCCAAAGAGAATCCGGGTCCGGCCGCAACGAAAAGCGCTTGGCCTGTGTGTCGAGCTCGATCAGACCCTCATGGTCGAACTCCCGCTCGCCCAGCACCAATTGTCCGAAGATCAGGAATCGGCAGGGATCGCCTTCGACGGCGGCGCGCCACTGCATCGCCGCCTCTTCGCCCGATGCGATCGCATGCACGGTGACCGTGCGATCGTCCAAATGATAGATCCAGCGGCAGTCAGAGAGGCCCATCTCGAATATGGATGGAACGGTGAGCAGCCGCCAGCCCGCGCCTAAATCGATCATTATCCGCAAGCCGCTTGCGCGTGTGATGTTGTAAGGGTCACGGGAGACAGAAAAAAGCTTATGAAAAGAGGTGTTGCCGATCGTCAGTTGCGCGGCGAACACCCCGTGCATCCAGCATGTTGCGCATAAAGTTGTATCATCCAGCATCAGTGAGCGGCCGGAGCGCAGCAAAGTGCCGTGGCGGCGCGTCAGGCGCCGTTCCTTTTCTCCGAGCACGACATGGCGGTTGTGCGGCGCATTCGGCGTGAAGAAGGAAAGGATCTGACCGTTCTGCCGCTCCTCCTGGAGCCGTTCGGGGTAAAGGCGCACGAGGTCCGCGGGAGCAGGAGATAGCGCAACAATGGAAGGCGCCTCCTGCGCCAGGCTTCTCACAGGCGGGGCGAGCGCGAAAGAGCCGTGCTCTGGCCCGTTCTTCCATGCAAGTGTGTCGAGGCGCGCGAGATCACCATCATTCGAGGCTGTCCGGTGATCTGGATCATAAAGTCCAAAGAAACGCCATGCGGTCTGGGCGCCAGGCGCCAGCGTGGCTTGCTTCGATTGGATCGCTGTACAGGCAAGTTCGTGCTGGAGCCGCACGTTCGGCAAGTCTGTCCCAAACTCAAATCCAAACGCATCGCTGCTGCGGAAGGCTGGGCCAAAGATTTGTTTCCCATCGGTTGCAAAGCCGCTCGTGCCGTCGAGACACCCGTGCGCGACCCAAGGGTGCCGTCCGCCCTGCGCAAGATTCTGCCGGCTCATAACGACAAACCCATAAACGGGGTGGCATGCTAAGTGATGGTCGATGTATTGCGAAGCATAGGCCTCGTTGCTCATCAAAAATCCGCGCTCGCCGAGGCCGATGTCCTGGATGAGGACCGCATCGAGGGATCGCGCCGCGGCGCCGGCATTTGTTGCCTCCAAGCTCCAGAGCCAGGCGGCCTTGCTGGGATGCAGCAAAAGCTTCAGGCAGTAGCGGATGCCGCGGGTTTCCCCTTCCCACGCAAAGCCTCTATCGCAGGCGCCAAATCTTGCGCTGGCATCTGCCCCTGCGGTCTGGACAGCGAAGGGAGCCTCACCGGCAATTCTCAAATAAATCCTGCCAATGCCATCACCGGCCGGCGAGCCGAGCAGCTGGTTGATGAGTATTGGGCCATCCGGGTGCAGGTGTTCAATGGAGAAGATGCAGCCGTTCGGAAGAACGCTGATGGAAAGGCCCGCCTGGTTCTCGACCCTTTGCAGGCCGAGGTCACGGTCGCGTGGTGTCTTCCAACTGCGTTTGCCAGCAGACATGATCGCTTTCCTGCTCCAGGCGAGGGGAGATGCGGTTTTGCCGCGCCCGAAAAAGCGCTAGCGTAAAAGCGCTAGCGTAAAAGCGGATTCGCGGCCACCGAAATGAAATTGATGCTCCGCTGCCCCCTTGCAACGCGAGAAGCCCGGGAGAGGCTCAGGCACTCCGGCTCTGCCGCTCAGGCTGCGCGCGGATTATGGCCAGCCGAGCCATTGCGGCAGCGGATTGGCGACGGGATTGGCCTGCCAGCTTCGCACAGGGGGCGCGTGCCGCGCAGGAGCATAGGCGAGCGCATTATGATGCTTGTGGTGCCAGAAGGCGTAGGCCGCGCCGCTGCCGAGATCCCCATAGATGCCCTCGTAGCTGCGCCTGCGTGCCATCGTATAATAGCTTGCGTGTGGCGGTGTGCCGGTAATGGTAATCTGGGCTCCTTCGGCCTGGACCATCTGGAAAAGACGCGCGGCATTGCCCGGTGCGAGGCGGATACATCCATGCGAGGCGGGCCGGCCGAGCGATCCCGTTGAGTAAGTGCCATGAATCGCATAACCGCCGTCGAAAAAGATTGAATAGGGCATCGGCGACATGTGGTATTTGTGCGAATAATGGGTCCGCAGCAACAAATGGGGCCGGAAGGTACCGTGTGGCGTGCGGTAACCCGAGCGCGCTGTTGAAACCGGCCAGTCATAGTTGCCGTTTTCCGAGCGCACATGCATGGTCTGTGAGCTCAGGTCTATATTGATTCGCACTGTTGCCTCGGCTCTCGGCACAGCGAGAAATCCGCAAACGGCACAGGCGCCCAGAATGCCACGCATGTTTTCTTCCCCAGCCGGCCAAAAGCAGCTGCAGAGGAATCACCTTGCAATTTTAATGTAAATTACAAAGCTGCCATAAGGTTTACGAAAAGTATTCGTTTGCCATCGCAAACCGCTAACTATTCAGGACACGTTATGGTTCCTTCGCTCGAACCCTTATTCCTCGAACCCTTATTCAAAGAGCCTTGGCCGCTGCGAGCACCGCCTCGGCGTGGCCGGGAACTTTTACTTTGTTCCATACGGATGCAATCCGCCCGTCCTTATCAATAAGGAAAGTCGTGCGTTCGACCCCCATATATTTCCGGCCATACATGCTTTTCTCAACCCAGACGCCATAAGCCTCAAGCATGACCTTTGTTTCATCCGAGGCGAGCGAAAGTTTGAGTTTATGCTTGGCCTTGAACTTTGCATGACTTGCTACGCCATCGGGCGAGACACCAAGGATGGCGGCGTTCGCTTTTTTGAATTCGTCCCGCAGGCCGTTAAAATCGATGGCTTCCTTGGTGCAGCCAGAGGTATCATCCTTCGGATAAAAGTAGAGGACAAGCTTCTTGCCAGCGAAGTCTGCGAGCGAGACTTTGGCTCCCGTGTCGTCAGGCAATTCGAACGCCGGGGCTTTATCCCCAGGGCCCAGCCTTTTGTTCGCGGCCAAGCTGCCGGTGGATGTTTTTTCCGGCGGTCCTTTCGATGGGGTTTTACTCATGTTTTTGTCCATGGGGCCTTCCTTTCGTCACATTAAACGGCGATTGGCAAAGACTAATCCCTTGTCTTTTTGTGCTGCACGTCTTTGTTAGAGTGTCTATTTTGATGATCAGCTGCCTTTTCGAAAGTGTGCGTATAGGCACGCGGGGCGAAATTTTCCAGTTTAAGCTTGCATTTGAAAGGCCACGAGCGGTTGATCCCACAGGGTGAGGAAAATCCGGCGAGATCCCGTACATGGCTGGGAAACTGGCTGCGCTGGCGGGGGCAGGCGGCGAAAGCCTCTCCTTGCGATAGGTTAGTCTCTCCTTGCGATAGGTTAAAGGTGAGCCGCGGGCGGATTGCCGCACGGTTCGCCTGGTCGACATGCAAGCTTGCCCTAGGGCTGGCTTTGCTGGCCCTTGTCGGCGGCGGCTTTTTCGTGGGGCGCCTCGCGCTTGGTCCAGTGTCAATCAAAGGCCTCGGGCCGCAAATTGCCAAGGCCCTTGATGAGCGGTTCGCTGGCTATGAATTCAGCCTTGCGGAAACTGCGATCGTCAAAAATGGCTATATACCCGCTCTGAGCATCGACAATTTGTCGATCAGGGAGCGCTCCGGCCGTACGATCCTGACCGCTCCCCGAGCCGAAGTGTCGGTCGATCCTCTCGCGCTCATTTTCGGGCACGTGACGCCGCGGCGGCTCGAAATCTTCGATGTCGAGATGCATTTGACCCTGCGGCCGGACGGCTCTGTCGTCCTTCCGGCTGCCGCTCAGCCGGATGCCGTCTCTCTCGCGCCACCGGCCGGATCGGCGCTTGCGGCAAGTAAAGTGCCGCGGCCAGACGAAGGAGAAAGCGGCTCCCCGCCTCACGGGGCCAAGCCGCCGCGCGCCTTTCTCGTCAAGCAGATCGCGTCCTCGATCCGCCTTGTCATTGATACGCTCACGAGTCCCGAAAGTCCTGCGGCGGCGATTGATCGCATTGGCATCACGCGCGGCAAGATCGTCATCGATGATGAAGCCGCAGAGCAGCCGCTAGTCTTCAATGGCGTCAATCTCGCTTTCGATAAATTCTCCGGCGGCACAAAGGTCAATCTTTCCGTCGATGGGCCGAACGGCCGCTGGTCGGTCTCGGGCCTTGCTGAAGGAAGTCCCAGCTTTGAGCGCGGTCTCAAACTTTCTTTCGCAAATCTTTCTCTCGACGAGGTCTTGCTCGCAACCGGCACGCGCACGATCGGCGCTGATTTCGACATGCCAATCTCAGGCAAGCTCAGTGTCCGTCTGCAGGGGGATGGAGCGCTTGCGGAAGCGGCAGGGCAATTCGACTTGGGAGCGGGCTATTTGCGTTTTGATAATCCCAATGATGAACCCATGATGGTTGACAAGATCAATGGCGGGTTCCACTGGGACTCGGCGAGACGGCGCATTGTCATCGATCATTGGCGGCTGTCCGCCGGTTCAACGCATTTTGCGGTTTCCGGGTCGGTGACGCCCCCGGTTCATGAGGGTGACCCGTGGGCGATTGGGCTCATCAACGTGGAACAGGGCGTGGCGGGGCCTGAGCGTCCAGGCGATAAGCCTGTGCTGATCGATCATCTCAGCTTGGCGGCGCGGCTTTTCCTGGCGGAAAAGAAACTGGCCATCGAGCGGTTTTCATTCACCGGCCCGCAATGCGGTCTCGCCATGGCCGGCTGGATCGACTGGATCAATGGACCTCACATTAGGCTCGGGGCTTCGATCTCGCCAACGCCGGTCAGCGTCGTCATGCGCCTTTGGCCATCGTTTCTCGCGCCGCCAGTCAGATCTTATCTCCTTCCCCGCACCCATGATGGAATTGTGGAGAAGGGAACCATGCAGATCGATTTCGATGCTGCTGATTTGCGGGCGATGCTGGCAGGCCGTCCACCTCCGGATGAAAAGTCCGCAGTCGATTTCACGCTCGCGAATGCGAGCCTCGAGTTTCTGCGCGGCGTGCCGCCTTTGCGCGGTATCAAAGGGGTTGGCCATATCACCGGCCGGACTGCGGTGTTCACCGTTGCCAATGCCGAAATCGATACAGGCGGCGGCCGCGTCTTGACCATGCCGGAAGGGAATTTTCGCATTCCCGACACCGGAGTGCAGCCTGCGCCCGCCATCGTGGAAGGCAAGGTCATAAGCAGTGTCGAGGCGATTGGCGAGCTTCTTTCGTACGACGGATTAAAGCCTTATGCCAGCATCCCTCTCGATCCTGCGACACTGCATGGACAGGCTGACGGGGCACTTGAAATCGACATGAAGCTCGGCCCCGACACGACGCCTGCGGACACGGCAATCAAGATCAATGCCTCGGTTACCGGCTTTAGCGCCGAACGGCTGATCGGCAGCGAAAAGCTCGATGCCGCAACACTTAACGTTAATGTGGATCCATCAGGCCTCAGGACGAGCGGTCAGGGCATGATGTTTGGCACCCCTGTGACGATTGCCATGGAAAAGCAGAAGGATAAGCCAGCAGAGGCTTCAATCGCCTTGACTCTCGATGATGCGACTCGCGCCCGGCAAGGCTTCGGTTCTATACCGGGCTTGAGCGGCCCAATCGGCACTAAGATTACGGCCCCAATCGGTACCGGGGAGAAACCGAGAGCGCGGGTCGAACTCGATTTGAGCGAGACCTCGATCGAGGCACCTGGGATTTCGAAGCCTCCCGGACGGCCAGGAAAAGTCACATTCGCGCTGGCCGTCAATGACAGGGGAAGCACGATCGATCAGATTGTTTTCGATGCGGGAACCATTCAGGCGCGGGGCAGCGCCGATCTCGGCACGGATTTCTCTCTCATTGCGGCAAGACTCACGCAGGTGAAGCTGTCACCTGGGGATGACATGAAAATCGAGATAACAAGGGCTGGCGAAACGATGAAGGTGGCCGTGCAGGGCAGCACGATAGATGCCAGGCCATTTTTGAAATCCTTGATCTTTAGTCCTCCTCCTGAGCAGACGGCTGCCGTCAGCGCTGAAAGCGAGGAGCACAAGGATGCGGGTGCCATCAAGGAGATCGAATTCGATGTGAAATCCGGCATCCTCACCGGCTACAACAAGGGTATTATAACCGGCATCGAATTGGTCTATGCGAAGCGCGGCGATCAACTGCGGCAGTTTAGCTTTTCCGGAACCTTTGGAAGGCAGCCAATCTCCTGCAATCTAACCGGAGCGGGCGGAACTCCCCAACTTAACCTTGTCACAGAAGACGGTGGATCGCTTCTCTCTTTTCTCGACCTTTACAAGCACATGGATCGAGGCCGCCTTACGGTTGGCATGCGTCTTGGCCCGAACACGCTCTCGGGTGTTCTTGTGATAGATGATTTCGTTTTGCGCGACGAGCCCTCCTTGCGCAGGCTTGTCTTTGAGGCTGCTCCGCCCCTTGATACCCAGGGCCGCGGACGGAAGCTGGACGCGAGCGCAATCGCTTTTAACAAATTGCAGGTCCGCTTCCGCCGCAACGGCAGCCGCCTTGATCTCAGCGACGGGACCATGCATGGCGAGGCGATTGGCCTCACAGTGGAAGGAAGCCTTGATTATGCGCATGATCAGGTCGATGTGAGCGGCACTTTCGTTCCGGTCTATGCGGTCAACAATCTATTTGCAAAAATACCAGTCTTTGGCGTGATTCTCGCCGGCGGCTCGAACGAAGGCCTGATAGGCGTCAATTACCGGATCAGCGGCCGGGCAAGCGCACCGGCCCTCAGTATCAATCCACTGTCAGCGATTGCACCTGGAATTTTCCGCCAAATCTTCAGCGTTACCGATCTTGATCCCATGCGTCCGCAATAGAAGCATGCGTCCGCAATAGAAGAAGATGAATTCGGGCGGATCAAAAAAGAAAATCAAATGCAAGATCGCAGTATTCTTGATCTGATCTCATTCAAATCACGCATCTGCCAACTCGAGCCTCTTCTCTATTCGTGTGATGCGGGCTTCGAGGCGGCCGAAGCGAACTGAACAGTCTGCAAGCTGGACTTGCAAATGTGCAAGGTTTGTTTCGAGATGTCCAGCGCGGGCCGTCAAATCATCAAGCCCTTGCTCTATGCGACCGGCCGGTCCCCGGATGTGGCTGAGATGTTCGAGGACAGATTTTCAGTACTGCCGGGCATTAAGCAATTTCTGATCAAATCACCTTTAATAAAATATGACGCTTTTTCCCAAGCGACAGTTTTATGACACCTTCGGTTATATCATTCAAGCCTATCAAAGCGCGCTCATCCGCGACAGTCCGGTCATTGACCTTGAGGCCGCCACTCCTGACCTGACGCCGTGCTTCGCTGGTTGAGGTGACAAGGCCCGCCTTGACGAAAGCAGCGAGAACTCCAAGCCCGGCTTCGATTTCGCTGGCTTTTACTTCGATACCCGGAAGATTGTCAGCCAGGGTTTCTTCCTCGAACGTCTTTCGTGCTGCCTCCGCCGCCCTGAGCGCTGCCTCCCGGCCATGCACCATGGCGGTGGCTTCGGTGGCGAGAATTTTCTTCGCCTCGTTTATTTCGGCGCCCCCAAGCGCCTCAAGCCGGGCAATTTCATTAAGCGGCAATTCAGTGAAGAGCCTCAAAAAGCGTCCGGTGTCCCGGTCCTCGCAATTGCGCCAATATTGCCAATATTCGAAAACCGGGAGCATTGCTTCGTCGAGCCAAATCGCGCCCTGTGCCGTCTTGCCCATCTTGGCTCCCGATGCCGTCGTGAGCAGCGGCGAGGTCAAGCCGTAAAGCTGTCGCGTGCCCATCCGCCGGCCGAGATCGATGCCAGTGACAATGTTCCCCCATTGATCCGAGCCGCCCATCTGCAGGACGCAGCCGTGGCGCCTGAAAAGCTCGACAAAATCATAGGCCTGAAGACACATGTAATTGAATTCGAGGAAGGACAGTTCCTGGTCGCGTTCGAGCCTCAGTTTCACCGAGTCCATCGAAAGCATGCGGTTCACCGAGAAATGGCGGCCAGTGTCGCGTAGAAAGTCGATGTAATTGAGGGACGAAAGCCACTCCGCATTGTCCTGCATGATCGCATCATGCTTGCCTTCGCCGAAGTGCAGAAACCTGGCGAAGATCCGCTTGATGCCTTCTTCGTTCGCCGCAATCGTCTCAAGTGAAAGCAATTGGCGGCTCGTATCCTTGCCGGAAGGATCACCAACCCGCGTCGTGCCGCCGCCCATCAGAGCAATCGGCTTGCCGCCGGTTTTTTGCAGCCAGCGCAAGAGCATGATCTGGACGAGGGAACCCGCGTGGAGCGAAGGCGCTGTGCAATCAAAGCCGATATAGCCGGCAAGCTCACCACTCTTGGCGATTTGATCGAGTCCCGCGAGATCGGAGCATTGATGCAAAAAGCCGCGCTCTGAAAGCACGGTCAGAAATTCGGATTGAAAACGGAAATCGCCGGTCACGGGAAACCTTTGTGCAAAAAGATGACGCCGCTGCGATGAGGCTGCGCCATCCCGCCGGATTCGGGAAGCCGAGAGATTTAGGGGGAAGGGCGCGGCAATGCAACATGCGAGGTGACCGGCCTGCCTCGCGGCCGTGTCCTATAAGACACACCGGAAAGATAATCGCCTCATCCGGCTGGCGAAGGCGTTGTGAGCGGGGAGCAACAATGCAAAGCTAGTGTATTAACGGTTAAGGGAGAGGGCCTATTCAAACTTTCCGGGCGATCGGCCTTATGAGCGGCACCTCGTTGGACGGCGTTGACGTCGCTCTCATCGAGACCGATGGGGAAGACGTGATTACGCTCGGCCCTTGGCGTACCTATCCTTACTCCGAGGCGGACCGGGCATTGCTGCGCGGCGCGGTTGGAGAGGCGGCATCGCTCAATGACCGGAACGCCCGGCCGGGGCTCCTTGCAGAGGCCGATGCCCTGATCACGGACCGTCACGCCGAAGCGGTTGAAGATTTTCTTATCTCGGAATCCATCAGCCGCTCAGAGGTCGATCTCATAGGTTTCCATGGGCAAACCGTTCTGCACCGGCCAGAGCGCCGTCTCACTGTGCAGATTGGCGATGGTGCGGAGCTTGCGGTAAGACTTGGGATCGAAGTCGTCTATGACTTTCGTGCCGCCGATGTCGCGCTGGGCGGTCAAGGAGCGCCACTGGTGCCAGTTTTTCACCGGGCGCTTGCGGCAGCAGCGGGTTTTTCGGAGCCCGTCGCGGTAATTAATATTGGCGGAGTCGCCAATTTAAGCTTTGTCGGGCCGGGGAAAGAGCCGATTGCCTGCGATACCGGGCCTGGCAATGCGCTGCTCGACGATTTGATGCGCGACCGGCTTGGCCTCGCTTTTGATCTGGATGGGGCAATGGCCGCCCGGGGCGAAGTCAATCAAGATGTTCTCGGCGAGCTTCTTAAGGATCCTTTTTTTGCGGCCCCGCCGCCGAAATCGCTTGACCGGAATGCGTTTTCTCCTGGTCCCGCCGCCCGGCTCGCAACCGAAGATGCGGCAGCCACGTTAACGGCTTTCACCGCAGCGGGCCTTGCAAGCGTGCTGCCGCATTTGCCGTCCGCCCCCCTGATGGCCATTGTGTGTGGCGGCGGCGCCCGCAACGAAACCCTGATGCGCGAGCTGGCGGACCGGCTGCCGTTCCCCGTTGTGCTGGCCGAAGCCTTCGGCTGGCCAAGCAAAGCAATAGAAGCCCAGGCTTTCGCCTATCTCGCGGTGCGCAGCTTGAAGAAGCTGCCGATCACCTTTCCCATGACAACAGGGGTTGAGAGACCCTTGCCGGGAGGGGTGCTGGCCAAGGCACGGGTGAATCAGACAAAAGCGCAGCTGCTTCCTCAGCAGTCGTGAATGTATGGGCCAGAGGGCGTCACGGCTGTATAGCGCTCATCGATCGCGCATGTCTTTATAAGCGCAATGACCCTGGCGCCGGGAGCAAGACGAAGCTCGTCGAAGGCGTGCCGTGTAATGCTGGCAGACAGACGCCCCCCTCCATCCAGATCAATCTCAACGAGGGCCAGCTGACCCTCGCTGACAACGGACCCGATTTGGCCGGAAAGGGAGCTGCGCACGCTCAATTCTCGCGGCGGCAGGACAGACAGAACCACATCCGTCGCTTTGATGACAACCCGGACCTGCTTTCCCGCAGGCCATTTTTGGCCGGCAAGCCAAATCGTGCCTGATGGGTGTATTAGCCTCGTCAGATCATATTCGCGGTTGACGCCGCCGGCCTTCATCGTCAAGACCGAAACGCGGCCGAAACGGGTATCCGCGGTCTCGCCGCCAATGAGGCCGAGGACCTCGGCCGGGCTGCCGGAGGTTTTAACCCGGCCCGCCTCAAGGACGACAATCCAGTTAGCAAGGCGTGCAACTTCCTCGATGGCATGCGAAACATAGACGATCGGCACGGCAAATTCGTCGCGCAGCTGCTCGATGAGAGGCAAAATCTCAAGCTTGCGCTCCATGTCGAGTGCGGCGAAGGGCTCATCGAAAAGGAGCAGCCTTGGGCAGCACAGCAGCGCACGGCCAATGGCGACGCGCTGCCTTTCCCCGCCAGAAAGTTTAGCTGGATGGCGCGGCAAAAGCGCTCCGATTCCCAGCGTGTCCACCACCGCGTCAAAACTTATCGTTCGCTCCTCACGGGGTGCGAACCAGCGGCCAAACCGCAAATTCTGGCCCACGGTCATGTGCGGAAAGAGATAGGAATCCTGGAATACCACGCCGATCCGCCGCCGGTGCGGCGCGACAAAGATCCTGTGCTCCACATCGGCGAGAACATGCTCATCAAGCCTGATCGTTCCCCGGTCCGGGCGCATCAACCCAGCGATAAGACTGAGCGTCAGTGATTTGCCGGATCCGGAATGGCCGAACAAGGCCGTGATGCCGTCACCATTCTGGAAGGCCACGTCGAGTTTGAAGGTCCCGGCCTTGAGCGAGACATCGAGTTCGATCATCCAGAGCTCGCAAAACGCTTCTCAGCCCATTGTTGTACAATCTCCGAGGCGAGGAGTGCGACGAGTGAAATCGCGATCGATACGGCGGTCAAGCGCATCGCGCTCGCATCGCCGCCGGGAATTTGCGTGTAGGTATAGATAGCCGAAGCAATTGTCTGGGTCTCGCCTGGGATATTCGAGACGAAGGTGATGGTCGCGCCGAACTCACCAAGCGCCTTGCCAAAGCAGAGGATGGCGCCGACGGCGATGCCTGGGATAGCGAGCGGCAGGGTGACCAGAAAGAATACCCACACGGGATTGGCTCCGAGGGTTCTGGCGGCCTTTTCCAAATGCCGGTCGATCGACTCGAAAGAAAGCCGCATGGCGCGCACCATGAGCGGAAAGCCCATAACCGCGCAAGCCACGGCGGCACCGGTCCATCGGAATGACAAAACAATCCCGATGTCAGCAAGATAATCGCCAAGGAGGCCTCTGCGTCCGAGAAGAGAGAGCAGGAGGAAGCCGGTAACGACTGGCGGCATGACCAGCGGCAAATGAACGGCGCCGTTCAGAAGCATCTTGCCCGGAAAGTGCCAGCGTGCGAGCGCATAGGCGACGAGAATTCCAAATGGCAGGCTGGCGATCGTTGCAGCGGTGGCAATTCTTAAGGATAGCAGTATCGCCGTCCATTCGGCGGGCGTCAGATCTGACAATCGCGAGCTCCTTTGATCGAGCTTGGCTGAGGATCACTTCGACAGCATCTCGAAACCTTGTTCTGTAAAGATCTTGGTTGCGGCCTGCGATGTCAAAAAGGCAAGAAAAAAGGCTGCATCGGGGTTCGAAGAGGCTGCGATGATAGCCGCCGGATAGACGATCGGGCTATGGCTCGACGCCGGAAACGTATCGACCACTTTAACCCTGGGCTCGGCCCGCGCGTCTGAGGCATAGACGATGCCGAACCTGGCCTCGCCCCGTGCGACGAGATTGAGCGCGCTGCGGATATTGTCGGCCTGCGCGAGGGCGGGTTTGACGTCTTCAAAGACTCCCAGCGATTCAAGCGCTTGCTGCGCATAGATCCCGCCGGGGCACGACTCAAGGGTGCAAACGGCGATCTTGCCATCGCCCGCCGCGCCGGCGAGGCCGAAGCCTTTCTTGATCTGAAGAGTTACGTCAGAGTCCCTTGGCTCGATGAGGACGAGCCGGTTGCCGAGGAGGTTGCGGCGGGTTCCGCTGCGAATGAGCTTGGCCTTGTCGAGATAATCCATCCAGTTGAGATCGGCTGAAATGAATATGTCGGCAGGCGCGCCCTGTTCGATCTGTTTCGCAAGAATGCCGGACGACGCATAGGCGATGGATGCGGTCTTGCCTGTCTTGGTTTTCCACGCCGCTGCGGCCTCATCGAGGGCGGTCTTCATGCTGGCGGCCGCGAAGACGATGACCGGGATGTCTTTGTTGGCCCCGGGAGCCGCGGAAGGCGTCTGGCTTTGCCCAGTGCCGGGGGCAAGCATGATGAGTGCAAGGATGACGCCGCGCGCCAGGGACGCGAACCGGCGCCGAGTCGCTTCGATTGTCATACCTGGGCCCCTTTAGTCTTGAATTCGGGGAGCCGCTAGGGCCAGCGGGCCCCGTTTGGGGATAGCGCGAATAATTTCCGCGTACTGAGCCGCCGCCCTTCCTCTCATAGTTATGTATCTATCCTATATAGCCGTCAAAAGTGCAAAGCAACAGCTCAGGCCGGAGGGCCTGGGCGCGGCGGGATAAAGCTGGAAGGATCGCCGTCTAGATGGCGAAGCTTGATCCGCAGCCGCAAGAAGCCGTTGCCGCCGGGTTGTGGATTTTGAACATCCGGCCCATGAGATCGTCGATGAAGTCGATTTTCGAACCCCGCAGGATGTCGAGCGA
>Ga0209061_1000958_pt1 | contig 55586 bp, 48 predicted proteins | sample Coa_R1_10_FD_187157 | JGI IMG/M metagenome (GOLD analysis project Ga0209061, IMG submission 187157) | Surface soil microbial communities from Centralia Pennsylvania, which are recovering from an underground coalmine fire - Coalmine... | ecosystem: Environmental > Terrestrial > Soil >... | reverse complement strand
CCGCGGTGGGTGGAGGCATCGACGCGCGCCACGCCGCCCGGGCCCAGAACGTGCGCGGAGCCGTCGCCGAAGCGCATCTCCACCCGGCCCCGGTGCACGAAGTAGGTCTCCTCCTGGCGGTCGTGAAAGTGGAGCCCGGTGCTGTAGCCGGACGGCAGCACGATCGCGTTGATCCCGAACGCGGTCACCCCGAGCTGCTGGCGGATCTTGCGCAACCCGGGCCCCTCGCCGAGCTCGTCAAGGCTTGAGACGGCATAGCCCTGACCCTTTCGTACCTCGCTCATCGCCGGATGGTAACCGGCGCGACATACTCAGGGCGTGACGCTTGCGCTTTCAGAGGAGCTGCTCGCGCCACTGCGCCGTGACCCGGCGCACGCGGCGCTGCTGCTGGACATAGATGGCACGCTGGCGCCGATCGCCGACCACGCCGCCGATGCGCACGTGCCAGAGCCGACCCGGCGGCTGCTGATCGCGGCCGCGCGCCGCTTCGGGCTGGTGGGCTGCATCTCCGGTCGCCGCGCGTCGGAGGCGCGCGCCATGGTGTCGATCGGGTCGATCAACTACGTCGGCTCTCACGGTGCCGAGCTGCTGCGCGCCGGCCGGACGCAGGCGGTCCTGGATCCCGCCGTGGCCGCCTGGATGGACACGATCCGCGCGTTCGGCCGCCAGGCCGACACGGCGCAGGCCCGCAGAGCGCGGCTGCGCATGGAGGACAAGGGAGCGATCGTGGCCTTTCACTGGCGCGGAGCGCCCGATGAGGCGGCGGCGCTCTCGCATGCGCGGGAGATCGCGCGCAGCGCCCAGGAGGCGGGGCTCGCCACCTACTGGGGTCGCAAGGTGCTGGAGGTTCGTCCACCGGTGCGCATCGACAAGGGGGAGGGCGTGGCGCGGCTGCTTGACGAGTGCGGCGCCGAGATCCGCGCGGCGATGTACATCGGTGACGACACGACCGACCTGGACGCGTTCGCGGCACTGGACCGGCTGGTGGCCGACGGGCGGCTGGCCGAGGCCCTGCGCGTCGGCGTGCGCTCGGACGAGAGCCCCTCCGAGCTGGCCGCGCGCGCGGACCTCGTCGTCGACGGGCCCGACGGGGTGCGCGCGCTGCTGGCGCGGCTGGCCGACGGCTCGGCCGACGAGTAGCGTGCGCTTCGCCGAGTTCCTGCGCGCGACGGTGCTGCTGTGCGCGGCTGCCGCCAGCGCTCTGGCCGCCGTGACGCTGGCGTCGACCGCCGCGGGCGCGAGCATCGCGGTGCTTGAGGTGTCAGGAGCGTGGTGGGTGCTCGCCGCGCTGGCGGGCCTGTGGATCGGCCGGCGTGGGCAGGCGTCGGCGCAGATCGCGTCGCTTCTGGCCAGAGCCCGGTCGCAGACGACGCTGCCGGCCGTCAACCCGGCGCGCACCCTGCTCAACCGCCTGTGGCCGCTGTTGCTCTGCACCGTCGGCGCGGGCGCGCTCGGCGCCGCGCTGCCCCAGGTGCCGGGGGTGGCGGCCGGGTTTGCGATCATCTGGGCGCTTGCCTGGCGCCGCCAGGCGGCCGCGGTGAGCGCGATCGAGCGCCGCGACGGGGCGCGCTTCTACGTGGCCGACACCTCGCCGGTGCGGCCGATCGAGCTGTTGCGCACCCCGGGCTTTCGCGCCGAGCTGCGCGATCTCGACGGCGCTGGGCGGCGCCGGGCGCGCCCGCGCGCGTGAGCGGGCTGGCAAGCTGGCAGGATTTACGCAGGTGAGCGCGTTCGCCTCGATCCCGAGCCCCCCGACCAACGGGTTCCACATCGGCCCGCTGTTCTTCCACGCGTATGGGATCTGCTACGTGTTCGCGGTGATCGCGGCGATCGCCATCTCGCGCCGACGGTGGGCGCGCGTGGGCGGGGACCCGGAGCTGATCTACGAGATCGCGATGTGGGCGTTCCCGGCCGGGCTGGTCGGGGGCCGGATCTACTTCCTGATCACGACCCCCAGCCAGGTGCCGCCGCACTGGTGGGGGCCGTTTGCGATCTGGACCGGCGGGCTTGGGATCTGGGGCGGCGTGGCCGCGGGCGCCGGGGTCGGGTGGTGGCGCGCGGCAAAGCATCTCGGCCGCGATGACCGGCTGCGGCTGATGGAGGCGGTCGCGCCCGGCCTGCTGGTCGCTCAGGCGATCGGGCGGATCGGCAACTACTTCAACCAGGAGCTGTTCGGCGCGCCCTCCTCGCTGCCGTGGGCGCTTCAGATATCCCGTGCGCACCGCGTGGCCGAGCTGGCGCCCAAATACTGGCGCTACAGCACGTTTGAGCCCACCTTCCTCTATGAGCTGATCTGGAACCTGTGCCTGGCGGCGTTCCTGGTCTGGCTGGGCAACCGTCGCCGGGTGCGGGTGCGCGCGCCGGGGCTGTTCGCCCTCTACGTGGCCGGCTACTCGGGCTTTCGGATCTTCGAGGAGACCCAGCGGATCGACTACTCGGTTTACATCCTCGGGATGCGGCTGAACTTCTTCATCGCCTCGATCCTGTGCCTGCTGGCGCTCGCGTGGTTTGTGGCCATCCAGCGTGGCTGGCACGGCTGGGGCACCGAGCCGGCCGAGCCGGTGCCCGACAGCGTCAGGGCCGCAGGGCCGACGCGCGGAGTCGGGCTGCCGCGCGCCGCCGCCGCCACCACCGCCGGCGGCGCGCCCGGGTCGGGGCCCCGCGCCGGCGGATCCGGCGCCGCGCGGCCAGCGGCGCCGGGGCGCCGCCAGCGGCGCCGGTAGCCGCCCGCCCAGGGTGCCGGTGGTCGCGTTGGCGAGGCGCCGGCGCTCGCCGGACGCGGGCCGCGGTGGTCGCCCGGCCCGCGGCGCCGGTGAGCGGGCGCGTCCGTTCAGCGGCGCGCGCGCGGGCGCATCGCCGCCACCTGCTCCCACGGGCGGGTGTTGGCGACCGCCCCGGCCTCCAGCCACGCTCGACGCGCGGTCGCAACGCCGAAGCGCCGCGCCCGGAACCCCTCGGTCCGGTGCGCATCGGAGTCGATCACGAGCGGCACGCCGGCCGCCGCGGCCGCGCGCGCGTGGGGGTCGTCAAGGTCGCGACGCTCGGGGCTTGAGTTGATCTCGAGCATCGTGCCGGTCGCCGCCGCCGCGTCGAGCACGGCCTGGAAGTCAAGCTCGTAGGGCGCGCGCCGTCCGATCCGCCGGCCGAAGGGGTGGCCCAGGCAGTCCACCAGCGGGTTTGAGATAGCGCGCACGATCCGCCTGGTCATCGCCGCGGCCTCCATCCGCATCGAGGTGTGCACCGAGGCGACCACCCAGTCGAGCATCGCCAGCGTGTCGTCGTCGTAGTCCAGCGAGCCATCGGGCAGGATGTTGACCTCGGTCCCGGCCAGCAGGGTGATCCCCCCGACCGCCGGCGTCCCTGACAGCTCGCGAACCCGCGCCGCATGCTCGGCCAGCCGCTCGGCGGACACCTCGTCGCCGAAGCCGAAGGACGCCGAGTGGTCGGTGATCGCCAGGTACTCGTACCCGCACTCGCAAGCGGCGAGCGCCATCTCCTCGATCGACGCGGTGCCGTCGGAGGTCGTGGTGTGGCAGTGGAGGTCGCCGCGCAGGTCGGCCTCCTGGATCAGCCGTGGCAGGCGCCCGTGGGCGGCGGCTTCAAGCTCTCCGCGTCCCTCCCGCAGCTCTGGCTCGATGTAGTCAAGCCCCAGCAGAGCGTAGAGCTCCTGCTCGGTGGAGCAGCGGCGGGTCGTGCCCGTGGAGTCATCGAGCACGCCGTACTCGGAGATGTGCAGCCCCCGGCGCACCGCCGCGTCGCGCAGCGCCACGTTGTGCTCCTTGGAGCCCGTCAGGTGCTGCAGCAGGTTCCCGAACTGCTCGTCTGAGACGATCCGCAGATCCACCGACAGCCCGGCGTGGGCGCGCAGGCGCACACCGGACTCGCTCGGGCTCTGGGCCGACTCGACCAGCTCAAGCCCGGCGGCCGCGGTCGCCAGCCGCATTGGATCGGCGGAGCTTGCCACGATGTCCAGGTCCTTGACGGTGTCAGCCATCCTGCGCGCCGAGCCCGCCAGCGCCACCCGCACGGCGGCCGGGTGGGCGCGCAGCGCCTCAAGCAGCGGCTCGGCCACCGCCAGCGCGCGGTGAAGCGGCACGCGCCGGCTGCCATCCCCGCCCCCTGCCGCGCCTGCGCGGGCCGCCGCGACCGCCTCGAGAATCCGCTGCTCGGCCTTTGGACCGAACCCTCTCAGCGCCCGGATGCGGTGCTCGCGCGCCGCGGCCTCCAGCGACTGCAGCGAGTCGATCGACAGCTCCTCGAACAGCCGCCGCGCGCGCCTCGGTCCCAGGCCGGGGAGGCGCATGACCTCGAGCAGGCCCGGCGGGAAGCGCGCGCGCAGCCTGACCGCAGCCGGGATGGCGCCCTCCTGCGCGAGCGCCAGCACCTTGTCCTGGATCGTGCGACCGATTCCGGGCAGCTGCGTGGCCTTGCCCTCCCGTGCGAGCGCCGCGACCGACACGGTGGCCTCGCGCACCGCGCGCGCGGCGTTGCGGTAGGCGACCACCCGGTGCACGATCGCGCCGTCCAGTTCGTAGAGGTCGCCGAGCTCGTCGAGCGCGTCGGCGATCTGCGCGTTGGTGGGGTCTGCCACGGCGCCAAGCGTAGTTGCGGGTCGCCATTCGGTCCGGGCGTCGCCATCCGGTCTGGGCGTCGCCATCCGCTCCGGGTGCCGTCGTCCGACGCGGGGTCGACGTTGGGCCGCGCGCCACCACGCGTCCGGGCCGCGAACCAGTTGCGCTGGACCGGGTCCCCGGCGCCCAAGCTATACTTTTTGAAGCAACCGACCACAGGAGATCCGATGGCAGGCTCAGTTACAGACGTGACCGATGACAACTTCCAGGCCGAGGTGGTGGAGTCGGAGCTGCCGGTGCTCGTCGACTTCTGGGCGCCGTGGTGCGGTCCCTGCCGGCGGGTGTCGCCGGTGGTGGAGGAGATCGCGTCCGAGCGCAGCGGATCGCTGAAGGTGGTCAAGCTCAACATCGACGAGAACCGCGACACCGCGATGCGCTTCAACGTGATGTCGATCCCGACGCTGATGCTCTTCCGCCACGGCGAGGTGGCAAAGACGGTGATCGGCGCACACCCCAAGCACCGGATCGAGCAGGAGCTGGAGCCGGCGCTCGCCTGAGCGGCCGGCGCTCGGCTGAGCGCCTGGCGCCCGCCCGCGCGCCTGGCGCGCGCACCGAGCGCGGAGCACCCGCGAAGCGGTACATGCCAACTGAGCGCTCGGCTCGGGCCTTGTGGATCAGGCGGCCAGCGGGCCCGGCTGAGGCCGGGATGCGCGGGATCAGCGGCCGGTCACGCGCTGGACGCCGACCGTAAGCGGGCGCCCGTCGATCGCGACCGGGTCGCCGGCGCCGCCGTCGGCTCCGTAGCGCACCTCCAGCGCGAGCGTCTCCCGGGCGATGTAGCCCTCGTGCGAGCGTGCGGCTGCCAAAAGCTCGGCGTCGCCGCCAAGCGAGAGCGCGATCCGGTCTGAGACCTCGAGCCCCGCCGCCTGGCGCGCCCCCTGGACCGCGCGCACGACCTCCCGCGCCCAGCCCTCAGCTCGCAGCTCCGGGTCGATCTCCAGCTCCAGCGCGACCGCGTGCGAGCCCTCGCGCTCGACCTGATATCCGGCAAGCGGCCGCAGCCCGACCAGCAGGTCATCGGGCCCGAGGCGGTGCTCGGTGCCTGCCACCGACACCGACAGCGCACCGCCGTCACGCAGGGCCTGAGCGGCGTGGCGGGGCTCGAGGCCCGCGATCGCGGCGGCCACAAGCGGCATCTGCGCCCCGAACCGCGGCCCGAGCGTGCGGTAGTTCGGCTTGACCTCGATCTCGCCCAGCTCATCGGCCGCCGAGACGTATCGGAGCTCGTGCACGTTGAGCTCGTCGCGCACCAGCTCCGACAGGCGGCGGATCGCGGCTCGCTCACGGCCCGTGGCGACGATCACCGCCGCGCGCAGCGGCTGGCGGATCCGGATCTTCGCCTGCGCCCGGGCCGCGAGGCCCAGCCGCACCGTGTCACGTGCCACGTCCATCGCCTGCTCGAGCTCGAGGTCCCGCTCCCCGGCGGTCGGGAAGTCGCACAGGTGCACGCTCTCCTGCGATCCGTCCAGGTTGTCGTAGATCTCGTCTGAGACGAACGGGCAGAATGGCGCCAGCAGCCGGGCCACCGTGAGCAGGCAGTGGCGCAGGGTGCCGAACGCGCCCGGCTCGCCGTCCCAGAACCGCCGGCGGGAGCGGCGCACGTACCAGTTGGACAGATCGTCGACGAACGCCTGGATGGCGCGGCCCGAGGTGGTGACGTCGAAGTCGTCCAGCCGCTCGCGCACGGTGGCGACCGTCGCCTGCAGGCGGGAGAGGATCCAGCGGTCGAGATCCGCGCCGACGCCCTCGCCGCCCTCGGTCTGGGCCCGGCCGTCGTCTGTCCCGTCGGTGGGCGCGACCCCGTTGGCGTTGGCGTACAGCACGTAGAAGCCGTAGGTGTTCCAGAGCTGCAGAAGGAACTGGCGCAGCGACTCCCCGACGGCCTCAAGCGAGAACCGGTAGCCGTCCCACGGCTGCTTTGAGCAGAAGAAGTACCAGCGCAGCGCGTCCGCCCCGTAGCGGTCCAGGACGTCCCACGGCTCGATCGTGTTGCCCAGCGACTTGGACATCTTGCGCCCCTGCTCGTCCAGGATCAGCCCCAGGCAGACGACGTTGCGAAACGAAGGGCGGTCGAACAGCAGCGTCGAGACCGCGAGCATCGAGTAAAACCAGCCGCGCGTCTGGTCCAGCGCCTCGCAGATGAAGTCCGCGGGGAAGCGCTCCTCAAAGCGTTCGCGGTTGACGTGCGGCGCTCCCCACTCGGCGAACGGCATCGAGCCGGAGTCAAACCACACGTCGATCACCTCCGGCACGCGCCGCATCGGCTCGCCGCACGCCTGGCAGGGGAAGCTGACCTCGTCCACGAACGGGCGGTGCGGGTCGGTGAGCGTGACCCCCGAGCGCTCGGCAAGCTCGCGCAGCGAGCCGATCACCTCGATCCGGCCGCACGCGCAGCGCCACACCGGCAGCGGCGTGCCCCAGTAGCGCTCGCGCGACAGCGCCCAGTCGACGTTGCCGGCCAGCCAGTTCCCGAACCGCCCGTGCTTGACGTGCTCCGGATACCAGGTGACGGTCTCGTTGGCCGCCAGCAGCCGGTCCCGGATCTGGCTTGTGGCGATGTACCAGGACGGCTTGGCGTAGTACAGCAGCGGCGTGCCGCAGCGCCAGCAGTGCGGGTAGGAGTGGGTGTGGCGCTCGGCGCGCAGCAGCCTGCCGCGGGCGCGCAGGTCCTCGATCAGGTCCTGGTCTGCGTCCTTGACCCAGCGCCCGGCGTAGGGTCCGATCCGCTCGTCGTAGGTCCCGTCGAGCTTGACCGGGTTGACCACGTTGAGCCCCTCGTCCTCTCCCAGCCTGAAGTCGTCCTCGCCGAAGGCGATCGCCGTGTGCACGAGGCCGGTGCCCTCCTGGGCGGTCACGAACTCGGCCGCCAGCACCGTGTGGCCCTTGGGGCCGTACTCGCCGGCCGGGATGTAGGGGAACGGAGGCTCGTAGCGAGTGCCGACCAGCTCCGCGCCCGGGAAGCGCTCGATCACCTCCGCGGCCGCCCCGAGGACGCGCTCGGCGAGGCTCTCGGCCACGATCGAGACCCGGCCCTCGAACGCTCGCGCGCGCACGTAGGTCAGCTGCGGGTGCACCGCGACCGCCGCGTTTGAGACCAGCGTCCAAGGGGTTGTGGTCCACACCAGCAGCTCATCGCCGGCGCGGGCTGGCCCGTGTCCCTCCACCACGGGCAGGCGGACGTACACCGACGGGTCGACCACGTCCCGATAGGCGCCCGGCTGCCCGAGCTCGTGGCTTGAGAGCGTCACCTGGTCGCGCGGGCAGTAGGGGACGACCTTCAGCTTCTCGTACAGCAGGCCGTGCTCGTTGATCGTCTTCAGCGCCCACCACACGGACTCCACGTAGGAGGGGTCCAGCGTCCGGTAGGCGTCGTCGAGGTCGATCCAGAAGCCGATCCGCTCGGTCAGCCGGTTCCACTCCTCGACGTGGCTGAGCACCTTCTCGCGGCAGCGCGCGTTGAACTCGGCTATCCCGTAGCGCTCGATGTCGTCCTTTGACTCGAAGCCGAGCTCGGCCTCGAGCGCGAGCTCGACGGGCAGTCCGTGGCAGTCCCAGCCGCCACGACGGGGCACCTGGTAGCCGGTCATCGTGCGGTAGCGCGGAAAGATGTCCTTGAACACCCGGCTGAGGACGTGGTGGGTCCCGGGCGGGCCATTGGCCGTCGGCGGGCCCTCGTAGAAGCCCCAGCGGGGCGCGCCGGCGCGGCGCTCGATCGACTTGCGGAACACGTCGCGCGCTCGCCAGCGCCCGAGCACCCGCTCCTCCATCTCCGGAAACGAGACGTGCGGGTCGACCGGGCGGTGTGGCGCTGTCATGGGCGCCGGATTCTAAGAGCCGCCGCGCGAACGCCCCGGGCGTCCCCGCCGTTGGCGCCGGCGCCGTGCGGGCGGCCGTCGCGCCGACTCAGGCGCCCGGGACGGCCGGTGGACCTCGCCGGCCGGCGGTCGCCCCGCCGCGGGGAGCGTCCTGGCCACCGGTCTGGCTGGGCGAGTCCGCCGTGACGTCGGGCGCCGGGTCAAGCCACCGCAGAAGCGCGTCGCGTGCCGCGATGGGCTGCTCGCCGAGGCGAGCGACGGTGCTCGCGCCGGTGTCCGGCACCGCCCCCCGGAAGTCGAACACGGCGACCCCCTCCACCACGCTGCGCACCGCGTAGACCAGCCGCCCGATCGAGTCCAGCGTCACGCGCCGGCCGGTGAGCACCACGGCGGAGGGTCGCAGCGCCCGCAGCGCGCGGCCGAGGCGCGGCACGTCGATCGAGGGGGTGAGCGTCAGCGTCCGAAGGCCGCTGCGCCGCAGCATCACCTCGAGCGCCTGCGCGTGAAGCGCGTCCAGCTCGCACGGCGCGGACGCGTCGAAGACCAGCACGCCCTGATGGCGGCTCGCGGGGGGCGCCATCCGCCGCTGAGCCGCAAGCCAGCCGGTCGCGTGGCGCCAGGCGAACTCGTACTCGGCCAGGCGCGCGTCCGGCCGCTCGAGCGAGGCGACAGCGTCAAGCAGCACCTCCTCGATCGTGCGCTCCACAGATCGCAGTCCCAGGCTCTCCTCAAGCAGCCGGTTGGCGGCCTCCTCGTCAAAGGCCACGAACGCGGCGGCCAGCCGCGATGGCGTCGAGGGGCCCTGCCCACGGTCGCGGGCCAGGGAGATCGCCGACGACACGTTGCGCGTCTCCGCCAGCGCGCTGCGCAGCGCCTCGATCTCGCTCAGGGAGTACTGCCGGTGGCCGCCTGCCGACCGCTGCGGCCGCGGGAAGCCGTGTCGCCGCTCCCAGCTGCGCAGGGTGTTCGGGCTCACCCCGAGCATCGCGGCCGCGGCGTTGGTGCGGATTCCCCTCATCGCCCGGGGATTTATCCAGCCTGGCGATCATCATCGCAACCGCCGCAAGCGGCCGTGCACCGCGGCTGGCGCATTGCACCTGAAGGGATTCGGCCGGCCGCGTCGGGGCGCGGCCGGCTGTGCGCCGGGGCTAGCCGCGCGTCGCCCGCCGCTGAGTGTGCGCGCGTTCCGCGCTGTCGGCGGCAAGCAGCTCCAGGCGCTCGGCCGCGGCAAGCGGCTCGCTCGGGAGCTCGTGCGGGCGCGCGCTTCGGGCCCGCGGACTGCGGTATGCGGCAAGCCGGACAGGACCGGCGGTCCGCGCCGCGTAGGCCCAGCGCGCCAGGACCTCGTCATCGAGACGGTCGCCGGCGAGCACCGCCACATCGGGGGCGCGTGCGGAGATCAGCTCCACCAGGCCTGAGGTGGCCCGCGCGGGCAGGCCGATCACCTCCAGCCCCGCTCGCGCGACGAACAGCTCGAGCACGCGCACATGGATCGCCTCAAGCTCGTCGCCAGACGCGTCGGCGACCAGCACGGTGCCGGCGGTGCGCGGGGGCGAGGCGAGGCGTCGCATGCGCCGAAGCCAGTCGTCGGCCCAGCGCGCGGCGAGCGCCGCCGCAGCGGAGCCGCGGCCCGCGCGGGTGCCCAGCTGCACCAGCGCGGGGAGCATGACCTCCTGGACCGCGCGCTCAACTGAGCGAAGCGCCAGAGCCGCCTCGAGCGCGGCGTCCGCTCGCGCGGGGTCGAATGCGGTCAGGGCCGCCATGAGCGAATCCGGATCGGCTGGGATGCCCTCGCGCACGCGGGAGATGGCCGAGGAGATCGACAGGCCCTCGTGCAGGGCGTCGCGCAGGGCGGCGATCTCGGCGTGCACGAAACGGCGGTGGCGCCCGGCTGACCGCCGGGGCCGTGGATAGCCAAAGCGCCGCTCCCATGATCGGAGCGTGTCGGGGCTGACCCCGAGCATCGCCGCCGCCTCGCTGGTCTTCAGGTGTCGCATATGCGGTCGGGGCCGGCTCTCATTTTGCGCAGAATGCGAAGCGTCACCCCCAGGCGTGCAACACCATGTGCGGCGCGTTGCGTAATGTCCGCCCTGCGATTAAAATTGCAGCCAATAATCAAGTCAAAGCTGCGTCCGCGCTCGGGCGTGCTGCGATCATCGCGGGCCGGGACCGGCGCTGCGCGCGGCGATCGACCGAAAGGGGTCGTCGACGTACCTTGCACGGGTCGACGCAGGATCGACGCGCCTCTCGGGCAGCTTCCCGTGCTCGGAGGGCGTACTTTTGGCCGCCCACGACGCCCCAGCTTACATGAGCCGCTCATGCGACCGATCGGCTCATGCACGCTTGCCGTTCCCGCGAGCTGGAGAGGAGGGATGATGGGCTTCCGTACCAACTGATCCCGGAGCTTTGCTCGCTACTAAAACCCTCGATTTGACGGTACCGTGCAGCAAGGATGATCCGTCTGGGCTCGCTGTGGCCTAATCATCTTCGCAGCAAGACTGCGGTCGCTGTGATGTTGTCGGCTACCAGCGTAGTTGCATGCTGCGCTGGGATCGTGCTGAGCCGGCCGGATCGGGTTGATGCGCTCAGCCCGATCCTCGGTCTGGCAGCAGTGGTCGCTGGTCTGCTCGTGGCCGGCGAGCGCGGCGGCGGACTCGGGGTGTCGGCGGGCTTCATCGTTGCGGTTTTAGCGGCTGCGTTCCTCGGGGCCGCATCTGCCGTGCTCGCGGCGGTGATCACGGAGCTGACGGCAACGGTCGTGATGAGAACGACTCGGCGGGCGGTGCTCCTCAACAACCTGCCCCCGGCCATCGTCTCCGCCGTCATCCCGGCGCTGATCATTCAGGCGCTCACCAAAGGCCCGGCGGATGACGCGGCGTTCTATCTGGCGGTCGCCCTGGGAGGTGTCGCCTCGCTGCTGGCCAGCTTCGTGCTGTTCACGGTCCTGCGCCGTGCGGCGTTCCCGGCGAGGCAGCAGTTCGGGATAGACACGCTGGTGGCCTTCCTGCCCAGCGGGGCGCTCAGCGTCGCGGTGGCGGTTGCGGGCGTGGCGGTGAAGCTGAAGGTGGGCAACGCGGGGATCGCGTTCGCGCTCGCGGGCGTGTTCGCCTTCTCCTACATGTCTCACCTGCTCGAGCAGTCGCGCGCTCGGGCGCGGCAGTACGCGTCGCTGTCCTGGGGGGTTCTGGCGGGGCTGATGCGCGCCCTGGACATCCGGGACGAGCGGGCCGCTCGGCACGCGGCGGCGGTCGCCCGCTTTGCCCGCGACATCGCCAAGGCGGTGGGGATGAGCGAGTCCGACTGCGAGCTGGCGCACACCGCCGGGCTGCTTCACGACATCGGCCGCTTTGCGCTCTCCGATCGGGTGGCCGAGCGCGGGCGGACTCTCACCGACGAGGACTGGATCGCGATTCAGCGCCACCCCGAGCTGGGCGCGGACATGCTCCGCGACCTGGGCATGTACGGGCCGGTGGCGGAGATCGTGCTCGCGCACCACGAGCGGATCGACGGACGCGGGTATCCGAACGGCCTGACCGGCGATGAGATCCCCGAGATCGCAAAGATCATCGCGGTTGCGGAGGTCTACGACACGCTGACGGCCTCGGACACCTACCGGACGCCGATGAGCTCGTTCGAGGCGCTCAACGAGCTTCGCCGCGTGGCGGGGACGCAGGTGGAGGATCGCTACGTAGAGGCGCTGGCGGGGCTGCTCAGCGGCGAGGGGGTCGAATACCGGCACGCGGACTCCGCGGACTTCGACCACGAGCTGGACATGGAGCGCCGAATCAGCCATGCGGAGAGCGGTGGCTGAGCCACCGCGTGGTGGCTCAGCCGGCGGTGGGCTGGGTCCGCGGACGGCTGGGTCCGCGGGCGGCTGGCTCCACGGGCGGTGGGCTGGTTCCGCGGGCGGTCGCTGACCGAAGGCGGACGGAGCTGGGCGCACACGGCGTCGGGCAGCGCGTGATGGCGCCGCCTCTGTCGGCGCGGGCGCGGGTTGCGCTGGAGATCCTCAGCTGGCCTGGCGCCGCAGCTCGACGGCCGCGCCTCGCTGCTCCAGCGAGCCCAAGAACCGGTCGATCTGCTCCTGGCTGAACCGGCGCTGGCCGCCCGGCGTGCGGTAGGACTGGAGATAACCCATGTCCGACCAGCGCCGGATGGTGCCCAGCGACACGCCCAGCGCGCGCGCTGCCTGTGAGGTTGTGAGGCCCAGCGGGCTTCCTTGGCTCTGCCTCATGGATGGCATTTCAGCGATCTCTAACGGTCTGTGATCTGCGTGCACAATAACTGCACAAATTCGTCGCCTCAAGCGCGATCAACTCGGCCCGCAATTTGCAGGCTTATCTCCAGATCCGGATCAAGGCTACCGGACGCCCGCGCCGGAGAGCGTGCGATCCTGCAACCAAGGGCAGCGAGAATGGCTTCGTCTGCGACCGGCCCGATTCGACCCTGGGTGCTCAAGGCGCTGGTCCAGGGCGCCGTTGCGCGCCTGCCGGCGGGCGCGCGCCTGAACGCTCTGCTGCGCGGGCTGCTCGGCGGTGGCGGGGTCGGCGAGGCGATGTTCGAGCGCAAGCTCGGGCAGTGCGCACGCCACCTGGAGGCCTACGCCTCGGTGCGCGGCTCCGACGCGCGGCCGGCATCGGCGATCGAGCTGGGGACCGGCCACGCGCCGATCGTTCCGGTCGCACTGGCTCTCGCCGGCGTCGAACGGGTGCTCACCGTCGACATCCGCCCGCTGCTGGCCGCATCGGCGACGGCGCGCACCGTGGAGCTGTTCGCGCGGCATTTGCAGGCCGGCTGGCCGGACTGCCCGATCGCGCCGCTTGACCCAGGGCGCGTCGGGGCCCTGCTCGCCGAGGCGGGCGCGCGCTCGCGGCCCACGGTGAGCTCGGTGACCGCGGGCGATGCGCGGCCCGAAGCCAGCCTGGGGCGTCTGGGGGTCAGCGTCATGTTGGGCGAGCTGGCGGACCTCCGGCTTGCGGAGGGCTCGCTGCAGCTGCTGGTGTCAAACAACACGCTCGAGCACATACCGGAGGCGCAGCTTGAGCCCGTGCTTCGGGAGCTTCGCCGCGTCGCCGCCCCGGAGGCGGTGATGAGCCACTTCGTGGACATCTCCGACCACTACGCGCACTTCGACCGCTCCATCAGCGAGTTCAACTACCTTCGCTTCTCAGACCGCTCCTGGCGGCTGTTCAACAACGCGCTGCACCACCAGAACAGGCTGCGCGCGTCCGACTACGTGCGGATCGTCGAGGACGCCGGCTTCAAGGTCGTCGCAACCGAGGAGCAGCGCGGCGAGGCGCGCGAGCTGGCGCGGATCACGCCCGCGCCCCGCTTCCGCGCCTACTCGCAGAGCGACCTCTTGACCCTGCGGCTGTGGATCACGGCGGTGCCCCGCGCTCCCGGGGACCTGAGCCGCGCGCCCGGGCGCTAGCGTTTATCCGGGGCGGCGACGCTCCGCCCGTCCAAGGACGCGGCAACTCACGTCGCGCCGGCTCGCGCCATCGGCCTGGGCGCCGATCGCGGCCCGGCGGGCCAGCCGCACAGCGCATGAAAGGGTGATCCAGCATGAGCCTTCAGCAGACAGATCAGCTGTGGGGGGCAGAGACCAGCAAGGCGGTGGAGAACTTCCCTGTCTCCGGGGAGACGGTTCCCGTCGCGGTGATCCACTGGCTGGGGCGGATCAAGGCCGCCGCGGCTCGCGTCAACTGCGACCTCGGGCTGCTTGAGCCCGAGCTTGCCGAGCGGATCGCGACCGCGGCCGACCGGGTTGCGGCCGGCGAGTTCGACGCGCAGTTCCCGGTGGACGTGTTCCAGACCGGCTCGGGCACCTCGACCAACATGAACGCCAACGAGGTGATCGCGACACTGGCCAACGAGGGTGCGCCGGCCCGTCCGGCCCACCCCAACGACCACGTCAACATGGGGCAGTCGTCCAATGACGTCTTCCCCTCGGCCGTGCACCTGGCGGCCCTGGATCGCGCCACGCGCCAGCTCCTGCCCGCCCTGGAGGAGCTCGAGGCCGCGCTGGGAGCCAAGGCCGTCGAGTTCGCCGACATCGTCAAATCCGGGCGCACCCACCTGATGGACGCCGTCCCTGTCACCCTCGGCCAGGAGTTCTCCGGGTACGCGGCGCAGGTGCGCCTCGGCGTGCGGCGGATCCGAAACGCCCTTCCACAGGTCGCTCAGATCCCGCTCGGCGGCACCGCCACCGGGACCGGCCTGAACACGCACAGGGAGTTCGCCGCGCGCGTGCGCGCGCGGCTCACCGAGGCCACGGGCCTTGAGATCAGCGGGCCCGAGGACCCGTTTGAGGCCCAGGGAAACCGCGATGCGCTCGTGGAGCTCTCCGGTGCCCTGAAGGTGCTCGCCGTATCGCTGACCAAGATCGGCAACGACCTCGCGCTGATGGGTTCGGGTCCGCGGGCCGGGATCGGGGAGATCTTCCTGCCCGAGCTGCAGAAGGGCTCGTCGATCATGCCCGGCAAGGTCAACCCGGTGATCCCGGAGGTGGTGCTTCAGGTCGCGGCCCAGGTGATCGGCAACGACGCCGCGATCACGATCGGCGGGATGCAGGGCAACTTCGAGCTCAACGTGAGGGTCCCGCTGATCGCGCGCAACCTGCTGCAGTCGATCAATCTGCTGGCGGCCAGCGCGCGGATCTTCGCTCGCAAGTGCATCGAGGGGATCCGCGCCAACGAGGAGGGTTGCCACCGGTCTGCGGAATCGACGCTTGCCGCGGCGACCGCGCTCAACCCCTACATCGGTTACGACCGAGCCACCGAGATCGTCAAGGAGGCGGCGGCCAGCGGGCGGATGCTGCGCGAGGTCGCCTACGAGATGGGCGTCGACGAGGAGACCTACAACCGCGCGATGGACCTGCGCGCGATGGCACGCGGCAACACCTGAGGCCGAGCGCCGGCGCGGGCCGCCGGCACCGCTGGCGGGCCGCTGGGACCCCTGCGGGCGGCTGGGATCGCCGCGGGCCGCTGGGACCGCCGCGGGCGGCTGGGACCGCCGCGGGCGGCTGGGACCGCCGGCCCGGGGCGCAAGCTCTCCCCGACGAGCGCTGAGCGATTGCTCTTGGTGCGTCCGGCCATCGTCTCGATCGCGAGGGCGCAAGACTCCTCAACAGCCCGCTGAACGAATGGCTCATGCCGCTGCCGGCGGCGGCTGATCGTTGCAAGTTCTGCCCCGGCGGCAGCCGGTGGTGATTGAATGCGGCCGCTCTGACGGTGGCCCCGCGCCGAGAGGCCGGTGCTCCGCGGGTGGGGCACCGCGGTGCGGGCGCCACCGTCGGCCACGGCTTCGGCTACCGAGGTACGTCCAACGCTCCGATGGGATCCGCCCGGCCTCTGGGGGCCGGGCGGATCGCCGTCTGGGCGAGGTGTGCGACCGGGTTCGCGCCGCCTCGCTCGCCCGGCCCTGGCGGCGACGCTAAACACCCCGGCGGGCCTGCCGAGAAAGCGGTTGGGGGATCGACGCCGGCGCCGAGCCCCGCCAGACCGATCCCAGCCCGGACCTTGCGCTCGCTGTCACAGCCAGACCTCCTTGGCGCCGCGCGCCGGCGTGCCGGCAGCACGCGGGCGAGAGCCAGGGCCCTGCTGGTCGGCGCGCTTCTGGGATGCGCCGCGCTGCCGGGAGGCGCCGCGATCGCAGCCGGCACGGCACGTGCCGACGCGATCCTCTACATCCGCGGCGGCGGCTTTGGCCACGGTGTGGGAATGAGCCAGTACGGCGCGCTGGGGTTCGCGCTGCACGGATTCGACTACGAGCAGATCCTCGCGCACTACTACCAGGGGACCTCCCTGGGCACGGTCGATCCCCGCCAGGCCGTGCGCGTGCTGCTGGCCACCGGTCCGGCGTCGTTCACCGGCGCCGACACGGTCGCCGGCGCGCCCGGCGTGCACCTTGAGCCCTCGGTGACCTATGACGTGACCAGGTCCTCAGGCTCGACGCTGGCGCTCAGCACCTCCGCCGGCCGTCCGGTCGCCAACCTCAAGGCTCCGCTGGTCGTCTCCGGTCCCGGGCCGCTGACCGTGCCGGGGCTCGGCTCCTACCTGGGATCGCTTCAGCTCACCCCCGACGGCGCCGGCGTGGCGACCGTGAACGTGGTCGGGCTGGACGACTACGTGCGCGGAGTCGTCGCGGCCGAGATGCCCTCCAGCTGGCCGGCCGCCGCGCTCGAGGCGCAGGCGGTCGCGGCGCGCACCTACGCGATCACCACCAGCGTCGGCGCCGGCTACTGGGACCTCTACTCCGACACGCGCTCGCAGGTGTACGGCGGCGTTGGCGCGCAGACCCCCGCCACCGACGCGGCCGTCGCGGCCACCGCCGGCCAGGTTGTCACCTACAACGGACGTCCAGCGGTCACCTACTTCTTCGCAAGCTCCGGCGGCTACACCCAGAGCGTCCAGGACGCCTGGCCGGGCGCAGCGCCCGAGCCGTGGCTTGTGGCCGTGCCCGACCCGTACGACGCGGCGGGCGCCAACCCCTACCACCGGTGGACCGTCCGGCTGACCCAGGCGCGCGCGGACGCGCTGCTGGCCGGCGTGCTGGACGGGCGGCTGGTCGGCATCCTCGCGGCGCACGACGGCCGCTCCCCATACGTCGTCAGCGCGACGATCGTCGGCAGCGCCGGCGCCACGAAGGTGTCGGGCGCACAGCTTCAGAGCATGCTCGCCCTGCGCTCCACCAACGCGTCGTTCACCACGATCGCGACCGCGGACCCCGCAGGCGGGTCGCTCACCGGCTCGATCTTCCCCGCGCCGCGCGCGGGGACGGTAGTCGAGGTTCAGCGGCTTGAGCGCGGCTGGCGCACCGTGGCGCGGATCCGGCTGTCGGCGGCCGGCGGGCTGCGGGTCGCCGTGGGCGCGGGGCGCTACCGGGTCGCCTACGGGCCGCTGAGCGGCCCCGCCGTGACGGTGCGCTGATCAGGCCAGCCGCCCGGTCGGCCGTGGCGTTCGCCCGCTCGGCGGCCGTCCAGGACCCGGCCGGTGGCGGCTCCGTCCAGGATCCGGCCGGTGGCCGCTGTGGGCCAGGCGTGCGGCGGCTGGGGCAGGCCCTTGGCGTCTTCGGCTCGGCCCGCGGCGTCTACAGTCCGGCGCCATGCCCGGCCCGCTGCTCGCCGTCGATGGCCCGTTCGTGCTGTACCGATCGTTCTTTGCGCTGCCGGACTCGATCGCCGACGACGCGGGCCACCCGGTGAACGCGCTGCTTGGCGCCGTCAACCTGATCCTGCGCGCGGTCGCGGATCGCAGGCCGCGTGCGGTCGCGGTCTGCTTCGGCGCCGAGGCCGCCGCCTACCGGGTGGCGCTGTACCCGGGCTACCACGCCGACCGCCCGCCCGTGCCCGACGCGCTGGCGTGGCAGTTCGAGCGCGCGCCGCAGCTGCTTGAGGCGCTCGGCTGGTCGGTCGCCGGCTCCTCGCAGCTTGAGGCCGACGATCTGCTCGGCTGCCTGGCGCTCGGGGAGGCGAGCGCCGGGGGCAGGGCGCTCGTGATGACCGGCGATCGCGACATGTACCAGTGCGCGTCAGAGCAGGTGTCGGTTCTCTACCTGCGCCAGGGGGCCGCGGGCTTTGAGGAGGTGGGGCCCGCGGAGGTGCGCGACCGCTACGGCGTGGAGCCCCGGCAGGTGCCAGACTTCATCGCGCTGCGCGGCGACCCATCCGACGGGATCCCCGGGGCCCCGGGGATCGGTCCCAGGACGGCCGCCGCGCTGCTGGCGCGCCACGAGACGCTCGAGGCGGCCATCGCGGCGGCAGACGGCGAGCGTCCCAGGGTGGCGGCTGCGCTGCGCGGCCACGCCGAGCAGCTGCTGGCGTTCAAGCGGATCGCGACCCTGCAGCCCGCGCACCTGACGCCGCCCGGCGATCGCCAGACCGACCTTGATGGCGGCGCGCGGGCGGCGGAGCGGCTCGGGATGCGCCGGCTCGCCCAGCGGCTTCGGTCGGCGGTCACGCTGGACGGCCTGTGATCGAGATCCGGCCGTCAAGCAGGTCGATCCCGCGAGGCAGACCAGGGCGCGGACCGAGGTCGAGCCATGAGGCAGACCAGGGCGCTGACCGAGGCCGGGCGGTGCGGCGGATCAGGGGGCTGACCGAGGTCGGGCGGTGCGACGGACCAGGGCGCTGGCCGAGGCCGGGCGTGAAGCGGGTCAGGGCGTGAAGCGGACCGTGATCACGTCGCCGTCTGCGACCACGTAATCGCGCCCCTCCAGGCGCAGCGCGGCGCGCTCGCGCGCGCCCGCCCAGCCTCCCGCCTGGACGAGCGCGTCCCAGCTGACGACCTCCGCGCGCACGAAGCCGCGCTGGATGTCGGAGTGGATCAGCCCGGCCGCGTGCCAGGCCGTCAGCCCTCGTCGCAGGTGCCAGGACTGCGCGGGCTTGGCCTCGCCGGCGGTGAAGAACGCGACCAGGTCAAGCAGCGAGAAGGCCGCGTGCACTACCGCCGTCAGCCCGGACTCGTCCAGTCCCAGCTCGGCGCGCATCGCGGCCGCCTCCTCGGCGTCCAGTTCCGCCAGCTCGGCCTCCAGGCGGGCCGACACAGCGACGGCGCGCGCTCCCACCGCCTCGGCGTGGCGGGCCACCGCGTCGGGCACCTCCGCGCGGCCCTCGTCGACGTTTGCCACAAACAGGACCGGCTTGGCGGTCAGCGGCGACAGCAGCGCCATCGCGTCGGGCGCCTCGGGCGGGGCGGGCACCGTGCGCGCCGGCCGGCCGGCCCGCAGCGCCTCGATCAGGCGCTCGAGCCAGTCGAGCTCGGCGACCGCGCGACGTTCCCCCGAGCGCGCCGCGCGCACGACGCGCTCGCGCCGGCGCTCGGCCTGCTCCAGGTCCGCGTACACCAGCTCGGTCTCGATCGTCTCGATGTCGGCCAGCGGGTCGACCCGCCCGTCGGGGTGCACGACGCGCTCGTCGGTGTGCGCGCGCACCACATGCAGGATCGCATCGGTCTCACGGATGTTGGCCAAGAAACGGTTGCCCAGGCCCTCGCCGCGATGCGCGCCCTCCACCAGGCCCGCGATGTCGTGGAAGGCGATCGTGTCCGGGACGACCTTGGACGCGCCGACGGTTCTCGCCACCGCATCCAGCCGCGCGTCCGGCACGCCCACGATCGCGACGTTGGGCTCCACGGTGGTGAACGGGTAGTTGGCCGCCTCCGCGGCCACGCCGGTGAGCGCCGAGAACAGCGATGACTTGCCCGCGTTGGGCAGCCCCACGATCCCGATCTTCATCGGCGGCCCTCGAGCGCCCGCTGCGCTGCCGCCGCCACGGCCGTCCCCAGCAGCGCGCCGGCGAGCACGTCGCTGGGGTAGTGGACGCCGAGGTAGGGCCGGCTGGCCGCCAGCGCCGTGGCCGCAACGTACAGCCCGGCGGCCGGGGCCAGGTCCCGGTAGGCGCGCGCGGCGGCGAACGAGGTGGTCGCGTGCGCGCTTGGGAAGGACAGCGCGGAGACCACCCCTGAGAGCGGCGGCAGCCCCTCCAGCTGCGGCCGCGGGCGGCGAACCGCCAGCTTGACGGCGTAGTTGACGGCGTAGGAGCCCGCGACGGTGCCCGCGCCGCGCAGCCACTGGCCCCGTCGCTCGCGGTCGCAAGCGGCGCCCAGCGCGCCCAGCGCAAGCCAGCAGGCGGCATGCTCCCCCAGCCGCGAGCCGGCGCGGATCGCCCGCTCGCGACCGGGCCCGTGAAGGCGGGTGCGGGCCACCACCAGCAGCCTAAGGTCAAGACGCCTCAGCGATCGCATCGGCCGAGACTGTAGGAGGTGCTCGCGGCGCTCCGGCCGCGGCCCATGCGGCCAGCGGGCGGGCGCGCCTGTGGCCGCCAGGCGCCTGCGGCGATGGCGTCCGGTACCTTGTCGCGCAGCCGTGCCCAGGCCCATGATCGACGAGGTCGATGAGCAGATCATCGCCCTGCTGCGCGAGAACGCGCGTCGCTCCTACCAGGACATCGGCCGCCATGTCCACCTGTCGGCGCCGGCGGTCAAGCGCCGTCTCGACCGCCTGGAGCGCGACGGCGTGGTGCTCGGCTACACCGCGGTGGTCGACCCCCGGGCGTTCGGATGGAACGCCGAGGCGTTCGTCGACCTCATCTGCGATGGCGGCATGTCGGGCGCTGAGATCAAGGCGGCCGTGGAGCGCGAGCCCGGCGTGATCTCGGCCCACACGGTCGCCGGCGAGGCGAGCGCGCTGCTGCACGTGATGGCCCCGGACACCAAGGCGCTGGAGCTGGCGCTCGAGCGCATCCGCGCGACGCCCGGCGTGATCCGCACCGTCACCGAGGTGGTGCTCTCGACGCTGTTCACCCGCTAGCCCAGCGGCGCCGATGCACACCCATGCACAGGTGCGACTGAGGTGGCGAGCGGTCCTCCCAGAGGCCCTCTCGGCGATGCTCGGCCTCGAGCGGGTTGCCAACCGCGGCGTGGGCGATCAGCGTCTGCTGGACCTCATCAAGGTCCGCGCGTCGCAGATCAACGGCTGCGCATACTGCGTGCGGCTGCACTGCATCGAGGCGCGGGAGCGCGGCGAGACCGACGAGCGCCTGGACATGGTGGCGGTCTGGCGGGAGGCGGACTGCTTTGGCCCCGCGGAGCGCGCCGCGCTGGCGTGGTGTGAGGCGCTGACGGCGCTGCCGGAGCGCGGCGCGCCGGAGGAGCACTTCGAGCAGCTGCAACGCCACTTCAGCGACGAGCAGATCGTCGCGCTGACGCTGGCGGTCGTGGCGATCAACGGCTGGAACCGCCTCAACGTCGCCTTTCGCACCCCGGCAAGCGAGGCGGCCAAGGCGGCCTCCCGCTCGTCCGAGGGCTGAGCGCCGGGCCGCGACCCCGCCACGGTCAGCCCGCGCTGGGGTGGCCGCTGGGCCGGCTGCAGGGGGCGCTGAGGCCAAGCGGCTTGGGCGGCTCAGCCGCCGAAGCCGACCCGGTGTGACTCGGTGTCGACCAGCACGTAGACGACCTTGCCGAGATCCAGCGCGATCGTGGAGTCCTCCGCCTCCAGGTCATACCAGCCGCCGCCGCCGAGCGCCCCGCGCAGCTCGCGCAGCGCCGCCGGAGCCACGCGCGCCGACAGCACCGGTCCGCCGGAGAAGCCGATCGTCACCTTCTGGGGCCTGTCCTCGCTCATCTGCTATCGCGCTCCTTGTGGCCTCGCGCTCGGGTCGCTCGTTTGGTCCTCGGTGGGCTCGCGCTCGGTCGCTCGTTTGGTCCTCGGTGAGCTCGCCGTCGGTCGCTCGCTTGGTCCTCGGTGGCCTTGCGCTCGGTCGCCGATCAGGTCAAGCTGCCGCCGGGCGCGGGTTCGACGATCTCGGTCAGCACGCCGCCCGCCGCCGCCGGGTGGATGAACGCCACGCGCGAGCCGCGGATCCCGGCCCGCGGCCGCTCGTCGATCAGGCGCACCCCGGCCGCCGACAGCTGCGCGAGCGCGCGGTCGATCGAGCGCACACGGTAGGCGACGTGGTGCAGCCCCGCGCCCCGCTTGGCCAAAAACCGGCCGACCGCGGTGTCGGGGCCGAGCGCCTCCAACAGCTCGATGTGGCCGTCTCCGACGTCAAGCAGCGCGGCGTTGACACCCTGCTCGGCGACCGTCTCACGGTGGACCAGCTCCATCCCGAGCACGTCGCGGTAGACGACCAGCGCGTCGTCGATGCTCGGCACCGCGACGCCGACGTGGTCGATGGCGGACAGCATGCGAGCCGGCAGGATAGCCGCCGGCCGCCGCCGGCGAGGCTCTCAGGCCTTCGCCTGGGGCGGGCCGTCGCTGCTGGCAAGCCCCCCGCGGTCCCGGTCTGAGACGGTGGGCGCCGCCGTCTGCGCGGTCGCCTCGGTGGCCGCCGCCAGCCCCAGGTGGGTGCCGGGCCGTCGGTCCGGACGCGCGTGCGGCAGGCCGGCCATCACGGCCTCGATCTCGCCCCGCTCGAGCGTCTCCTTGGCAAGCAGCGCCGTGGCCAGCCTGTCCAGCGCCACCCGGTGGCGGCGCAGCATCTCAAGCGCCGCCCTGAACGCCTCGTCTGAGAGCTCTCGAACCTCGGCGTCGTACAGCCGCTGCGAGGCTTCTGACCGAGGATGGCCGGCGAGCCGCAGCGACGTGACCTCGGTGCCCATCGCGTACTCGTGGATCATCGAGTGAGCGATGTCGGCCACGCGCATCAGGTCATCGGCCGCCCCGTTGGTCACCGAGCCGAACACCAGCTGCTCGGCCGCTCGCCCGGCCAGCAGCATCGTCATCATGTCGATCAGCTCCTCGCGGCTTCGCAGGTAGCGGTCCTCGGCCGGCAGGTTGAGCGTGTAGCCCAGGGAGCGGCCGCGGGGCACGATCGAGATCCGGTGCACCGGATCGAGGGAGGGCAGCAGCCGGGCGCACAGCGCGTGGCCGGCCTCGTGGTAGGCGACGACGCGCCGCTCGCGCTCGGTCATCCGGCGCCTGGACTGCATGCCGGCCATGACCCGTTCGAGCGCGGCGTCGAAGTCGGCCGACTCGATCATCGGGGCGCCGCGGCGCACGGCGCCGATCGCCGCCTCGTTGCAGATGTTGGCCAGGTCCGCGCCCGTCAGGCCCGCCGTCTGGCGCGCGAGCAGCCCGAAGTCGACGCTCCCGTGCACCGGCTTGCGACGCGTGTGCACGCGCAGGATCCGCTCGCGGCCGGCCACATCGGGCGGGGAGACGAAGATCTGACGGTCGAAGCGACCGGGGCGCAACAGTGCCGGGTCAAGCTTCTCCAGCAGGTTGGACGCGGCGATCACGACCACCGCGCCGCGCGCGTTGAACCCGTCCATCTCCACCAGCAGCTGGTTGAGCGTCTGATCGTGCTCCCGGTCTCCGCCGCCGCCGCCCGTGCGCGTGGTGCCGACCGCATCAAGCTCGTCGATGAACACGATCGCCGGCGCATGCCGGCGCGCGGTGCGGAACAGACGCCGGATCCTCGCCGAGCCGAGCCCGGCGAACATCTCCACAAACGAGGACGCCGACTGCGAGAAGAAGCTCGCGCCCGACTCGTGCGCGACCGCCTTGGCGAGCAGCGTCTTGCCGGTCCCCGGCGGTCCATGCAGCAGGATCCCGGTCGGCAGCCGCGCGCCGAGCCGCGCGAAGCGCCTGGGGTTCTTCAGGTACTCGACGATCTCGCGCAGCTCCTCCTTGGCCTCGTCGACGCCCGCGATGTCCTCCCAGGCAATCGGCGGCGTCTCCTGCGGCCTGATCTCCGACGGGCGCGTGCGCGGCATCGCGCGCACCATTCCCCAAAGGATCGCCAGCAGCGCCGCCATCAGGATCACGGGCAGCCAGTCGTGGACCCACGCGATCAGCGTCGGATCTCCCATGAAGGCGGGCGGGATCATGGTCGGCACGCCTCTTATCGGCGTCGGGCGTCCGCTCCTGAAACCAGCCGCGGCTGGGCGTCCGCTCCTGAAACCAGCCGCGGCTGGGCGTGCGCTCCCCAAACCAGCGGACGTGCCCTCCTCAAACCAGCCGTGGCCGGCCGGCTGCTGCCGAAAACCAGCCGCGACGGGCCGGCGCTCGTCCGCGAGCGACCGGCGCCTCCTCAGCGCACCAGCTCAAGGCGCGGGTTGGGCGACCAGCGGCGCCCCACCTTGGCGCACGGACGTCCCTCGAGCAGCACCACGTCCGCGGTGAAGTCGTTCTCGCCGCGGATCAGCGACGACCCGACCCCGTAGGCGTCCACGGGAACCCCCAGCGCCTCGAACTCGGCGATCCGCTGGGCGGTGAAGCCGCCGCTGACGACGATCTTCACCGAGCGAAAGCCGGCTCGGTCAAGCGCGGCGCGCACCTTCTCGACCAGCCGCGGATTGACCCCGGTGGGCTTAAATCCCCCCATCTCGTCAAGCAGGGAGCGGTCGACCAGGTGCTCTGAGGTGTCAAGCCGCACGCCCCACAGCCGATCGCCCAGCGCCTCGGCGACCTGAAGCGCGGTCGTGACGGAGTCGTTGTGGAAGTCCACCAGAACGGTGATGTTCATCTGCCCGTGGTAGCGGTTGGCGAACTTGACGGCGGCCTTGACCGTGTCGCCGCCATAGGCGGCTATCAGGCCGTGGGGGACGGTGCCGATGCCCCGCCCGCCCCACCAGGAGGCCTGCGCATCGGTCGAGACGCCGATCGCGCCCGCGACATGGGCGGCCCAGCCGTCGCCCGTCTGCACGAGCCAGTGATCGTGGCGGGCCGGGAAGTAGAAGATCTGCTTGCCGCGAGCCGCGGCGACCACCTCCGCGACGTTTCGCATGATCAGCGAGCGGCGAGCCAGCGATCCGAGGTAGACGGTCTCCAGATGCACGAACAGGCTGTAGTCGCCCTCGATCGTCATGACCGTCTCGTATGGCGAGATCCGGTCGCCCTCGTGCAGCGCATGCACCGTCAGCCGGTCCCAGCCGGGCACCCACTCGCCGGCGTCGTAATGCCCCGCGCAGGTCTTGAGCACGGCGATCGCCTCATCGATGCCCCCCAGGATCGAGTGGTGCTTCTGGAAGACCTGCATCGTGACGTGCGGGTGCTCGCCCTCGGCCTCAAGCAGGCCCTTGGTGAACACGAAGTAGGCGTCCGAGTAGTAGCCCTGCCGGATCCGGTCGACCGGAAGGCGAAAGACGGTTGGGTCCAGGCGGTTTGCTACCTCAGTCGTGGCGATCGCAACAGGATATGGTCCAGCCGGCGCCCGCCCGGTGGCGCTACGCCCGCGGCTGCCGTCTGGCGTCGCGCCCGCCGGCGTCCGGCCGCTGTCGCCGCGCGTGTGGGCTGCCGTCTGCCGCCGCGCCCGCCGGCGCCTGACCGCTGCCGCCGTGCCCACCGGCGCCCAGCCGTGTGCGCCGCTCAGCCCAGCAGCTCAACGACGAGGTCCCGGTAGCAGCGCGCCGCAAGCCCCAGGTCGCGCACGTCGATGCGCTCGTTGGCGCTGTGCACGAGCGGCGTGGCCTCGAGCATCGTCTGGTGGCGCTGTGGGAAGAAGCCGTAGGCGATGCATTCGGGGAACGCGTCGCGAAACCAGCGTGAATCGGAGAACCCGGGCAGGATCACCGGCACGGCGTCGGCCTCCGGGTCGTTGGCCTTCACCCAGCGCTCGATCGCCCTCATCAGCTCGGAGCGCACGGGCGACGAGTTGCCGACCGTCTGCTCGGTGAACTCGATCTCCAGGCGCTCCAAAAGGTCGCCGAGCACAAGCGAGATCCGGCGATCGACCGCCTCGCGGCCCAGGCCGGGCGGAACCCGGCAGTCGACCCGCACCTGCGCGCGGGAGGGGATCACGTTGATCTTCGCCGATGCGCTGGCCATCGTCGGCGTGAGCGTCACGCCGAACATCGGCTCGATCAGCGCGCGCAGCCTGGGGTCGGCCGCCTCAAGGCGGGCCATCGCCGCCGCCGGATCGCCGGGGTCCTCGTCGAGCGCGCGCAGCAGCGCCGCCGACGCCTCGGTCAGCTCAAACGACTCGGGCTGCTGGGCGAGCGCGGAGAGGACCGGCGCGAGCTTGAGCAGCGCGTTGTCGCCGGCGCGCGGCAGCGACGCATGGCCCGCCACGCCGCGGGCCGTGATGTTGAAGCGGAAGATCCCCTTCTCGGCGCAGCAGACGCCGTAGCGCCGGCGCCCGCCAAGCTCGAACACCTCGCCTGCTCCCTCGTTGAGGAGCATGTCGCAGCGAACCGAGTCAGGGTGATTGGCGGTCAGCCACCGGGCGCCCACGTCCCCGCCGGTCTCCTCGTCTGAGACGAACACGAGCTTCAGCGCGCCGCGCGCCGGACGCCAGCCCTCGCGCGCAAGCGACGCCGCCGCCACCGCCTCGGCCGCGACCTGGCTCTTCATGTCAAGGGCGCCTCGGCCCCAGACGAAGCCGTCGGCCACATCGCCCGACCACGGGTCGTGCCGCCATTCCGACGGATCGGCGAGCACGGTGTCCACGTGGCCCAGCAGCACCATCACCGGGCGCTGCGGAGCGCCGTCGCCCGCGCGCAGGGTCGCCACGAGGTTGGGCCGCTCCGGCTCGGCCGCCAGGATCTCCGTCGCAAGGCCGGCCGCTGCGAGGTGGCGCTCCAGGTGCTCGATCGCCGCGCGCTCGGCCCCTGGCGGATTGACGGTGTTCATGCGGATCAGCTCCCGCAGGAGCGCCACCGTCTCTGACTGGAGGTCGGTCATGCTTCGCGGAGCCTAGCCGTGGAGCGCGACGTAGCATGGCCTTGATGCCGCCCCTGGACAGCGACCTGCAGCTGGCGCTGGAGCTGGCCGACGTCGCCGACGAGCTCACGCTCGCGCGCTTTCGCGCAAGCGATCTGGTCGTGGAGACCAAGCCGGACCTCACGCCGGTCAGCGAGGCCGACCGCGCGGTGGAGCGCGCGCTGCGCGAGCGCATCCGCGATCGCCGGCCCGGCGACCGCGTGCTGGGCGAGGAGTACGGCGACGGGGACGGCGGCTGTCGGGAGCGCGGCGCCGCGGGCGGCTCTGGGGACGCGGGCGGCTCGGGGGACGCGGGCGGCGCGCCGGCCCGCCGCTGGATCCTGGACCCGATCGACGGCACCAAGAGCTACGTGCGCGGCGTCCCCCACTGGGCGACGCTGATCGCGCTGCAGCAGGACGGCGACCTGCGCGCGGCCGTGGTCTCCGCGCCCGCTCTCGGCCGGCGGTGGTGGGCGACCCGTGAAGCCGGCGCGTTCACTGTCGATCGGCCCGGCGGCGAGCCGCGGCGCCTGCGAGTCTCGGCGGTGCGCGAGCTCGCCGATGCCCAGCTGTGCTTCGGCGGACTTGAGGAGTGGCGCCAGGCCGGCCGGCTGCAGGCGCTGATCGACCTGGCCGCGCGCTGCTGGCGCACCCGCGGCTACGGGGACTTCTGGAACTACATGCTGGTCGCCGAGGGCGCGGCGGAGATCGGCTGCGATCCGCAGGTGTCGCTGTGGGACCTGGCCGCGCCGATGCTGATCGTCACCGAGGCCGGGGGCCGGCTGACCGACCTGTCCGGCGCGGAGACGGCTGCGGGCGGCTCGGCGCTGGCGAGCAACGGCCGGCTGCACGAGGCTGCGCTCAGCGCGCTCGGCGGCTGAGGGGCGCGATGGAGCGGCTGTTCGACGATGCCGACCAGGTTGCATCGGCCGGCGAGGCCGCGCCTGCGCCGGCTCGGCCGTCCGCATCGGCGCCGCCGGGCGTGCCGCTGGCGACGCGGATGCGACCCGGCACGCTGGACGAGGTCGTCGGACAGCGGCGGCTGCTGGCGCCCGGCTCGGCGCTTCGGGCGGCGATCGAACGCGGATCGCCGCATTCGATGATCCTGCACGGCCCGCCGGGAAGCGGCAAGACCACGCTCGCGCGGCTGATCGCCGCCGCCTCCGGCGCGGCGCTGGAGCAGGAGAGCGCCGTTTCGGCTGGCCGGGCCGAGGTGCGCGCGGTGATCGAGCGCGCGCGCCAGCGCTTGCGCGCCGGCCGTCGCACGGTGTTCTTCCTCGACGAGATCCACCGCTTCAACCGCTCGCAGCAGGACGCGCTGCTGCCCGCCGTCGAGGAGGGGCTCGTGACGCTGATCGGGGCCACGACCGAGAACCCGAGCTTTGAGGTCAACTCCGCGCTGCTCAGCCGCGTGAGGGTCTACGAGCTCGAGCCGCTGTCCGAGGGCGAAATCCTGGAGCTGCTGCGCCGCGCCGTGGACGGTGGGCACTGCGGGGCGCCCGGGCGGGTCGACGCCGCGGCGCTCGAGATGATCGCGCGGCGCGCCGACGGCGACGCTCGCAATGCGCTCAACGCGCTGCAGCTCGCGTGCGAGACCGCCGGCGCGCACGGGCGCGTCACGCTCGCGCACGCCCAGGACGCGCTCGGGCGACGCGCGGTCGCCTACGACCGGGCCGGCGACCACCACTACGACACGATCTCCGCCTGGATCAAGGCGACGCGTGGCTCGGACCCGGACGCCTCGCTCTACTACCTGGCGGTGATGCTGGAGGCCGGCGAGGATCCGCGGTTCATCGCCCGCAGGATGGTGGTGCTCGCCTCCGAGGACGTCGGCAACGCGGATCCGCGCGCGCTGACGATCGCCACCGCGGCGGCCGACGCCGTCGAGCATGTCGGCCTGCCGGAGTGCCAGTACGCGCTCGCGCAGGCCGCCATCTATCTGTCCCTGGCGCCCAAGTCAGACGCCGCCAAGCACGCGATCGCGGCCGCGCGCGAGCACGTGCGCGAGCACGGGGCGCGGCTGCCGCCCGCGTATCTTCGGTCCTCGACGCGCTCCGACGGCGGCTACGACAACCCCCACCGCCACCCCAACCACCTCAGCCCGCAACGCCTGGCTCCCGAGGGCGTCGACGCCCGCTTCTACGAGCCCGACGACGCCGAGGCGGCGCTGCGCGAGCGCCTGCTGGCGATCCGCCGAGACAGGGAGGAGCGCTCAGCCCAAGCGCGACCCTCCTCCTCGCAGGGCCCGCCGCACGCCCCGGCTGAGGCGCCTCGCTGAGCCGGGCTGCCCGGGTGGAGCGGGTGCCGCGCCGAGCCGGGGCGCCCGCGGGCGGGTGCCGCACCGAGCCGGGGTGCCGGGGGCGGGTGCCGCACCGAGCCGGGGCGCCCGGGGGCGGGTGCCGCGCAGGGGCCCGCCGGCGGCTACGCTTAGCCCATGCCCGCCCAGGCATATGCCGGCAAGGAGTGCGTCTGCCAGCTGCGCAGGGGGATCTGCGACCAGTCGTGCGTGCAGGGGATGCTGGACACGCCGTTCTACATCGCCTGCCTGCGCCTTGCCGGGCGGCGCGCGCTGGTGGTCGGTGGCGGTGAGGTGGCGCTTGAGAAGGTCGAGGGGCTGCTGGCCTGCGGCGCCGATGTGACCGTCGTCGCGCCGCACGCGCACGAGGAGCTCGCCGAGCTGGCGCGGGAGGGGTCGATCCACTGGGAGCAGCGGGAGTACCGCGCCGGCGATCTGGACGGCTGCCTGGTGGCGATCGCGGCCACCGACGACACGGAGGTCAACATCGCCGTGTCCGCCGACGCGGAGGCGCGCGCGATGCTCGTCAACGTGGTCGACGTGCCGCCGCTTTGCAACTTCATCCTGCCGGCGATCGTTCGAAGCGGGCCGCTGGCGGTGGCGATCTCCACCGCGGGCGCCTCGCCGGCGCTCGCCAAGCGCATGAAGCGTGAGATCGGCGAGCTGTTCGGCGAGCCCTACGCGCAGCTGGCCGTGATGCTCAACGACATCCGCGGCTGGGCCAAGTCGACGCTGCCCACCTACCAGGACCGCAAGGCGTTCTTTGAGGCGATCGTCAACGGCCAGCCGGACCCGGTGGCGCTCCTGCGCGCCGGCGACGCCGATTCGGTCCGGCGGCTGATCGCCTCCGCGCAGCGGGCGGCGGAGCGCGCCGCGGCCTGAGCGCGGTGGCCGGACCGGGCGGGCTCACGCACCTGGACGCGGCCGGCTCGGCCACGATGGTCGACGTCGCCGCCAAGCCCGCCACGGCACGCCGAGCGGTCGCCGAGGCCGTGGTCCGCGTCGCGCCGCAGACGGCCGCGCGGATCGCCGCGGGCGATGCGCCCAAGGGGGATGTGATCTCCACGGCTCGGATCGCGGGAATCCAGGCTGCCAAGCGCACCGCCGAGCTGATCCCGCTCTGCCACCAGCTGGCGCTCTCCCATGTCGGCGTGCAGGCGGAGGTCGACGTGCAGGCGGGGGAGGTCCGACTGCGCGCGGAGGCGAGCACCACGGGACCGACCGGCGTGGAGATGGAGGCGCTCACCGCCGCGTCGGTGGCGGCGCTGACGGTCTACGACATGATCAAGGGGATCGAGCGGGGCGCTCAGATCGCCTCAGTGCGGCTGCTTGAGAAGTCCGGCGGGCGCTCGGGGACCTGGGTGGCCGCCGACCGGACCGCGTGACCGTCGCGCTGCTGCTGGCCGGTGCCCTCGGCGGCCTGGTGGGCACCGCCGGCGGCATCGCGTCGCTTGTGTGCTACCCGGCGCTGCTGGCGGTGGGCGTTCACCCGCTTGCGGCCGGCCTGGTCAACAACGTCGCGTTCGTCACCTGCTGGCCGGCCTCGGCCCTGGCCTCCAGGCCCGAGCTGCGCGGTCGCGCCCGCTGGCTCGTGCCCTGGACGGCGCTGGCCGCCGTCGGCAGCGGGGCCGGCGCGCTGCTTTTGCTGAGCACGCCGCCCGGCGTGTTCCGCAGGGTGGTGCCGGCGCTCGTGATCTGTGGCGTGGTGGCGCTCGCGGTCGGCCCGCGCCTGGCGGCGCGTCGTGCCCGGGCGCTCGCCGCCCGGCCGTCGGGCGCGCTAGGGGACCTGACGCTGCCCGCCGGGATGGTGCCCGTGGCCGTGTACAACGGCTACTTCGGCGCCGGCTCGGGGATCATGTTCCTGGCCCTGCTGACCGCCGTTGTCGAGCCGCACCTGCAGCGGGCCAACGCGCTCAAGAACGTGCTGGTGGGCGCCGGCGCGACGGCGGCGGCGGCGACGATCGTCGCCTCAGGCCGGGTCGACTGGGCGGCGGCGCTGCCGCTGGCGGCGGGCCTGGCGGTCGGCTCAAGCCTCGGACCGCGCGTCGCGCGTCGGCTCCCGGCGCGACCGCTGCGCCTGGCGATCGAGGCTCTGGGCGTCGCGCTGGCGATCCAGCTCTGGTTCGCCCCGGGGCTGTGAGCCCGGTTGCAGACAACACGGCACCGCGGTGGCGCCCTCACATCAGTGACGGCAGCTGCCGCGCCGCAGCGCGCGCCAGCTTCCGTTGCTGTTGTTAGGGACCCGGCTGCGAACGGCCGGCGGCAGACGCCCTCAGCCCAGGATCCCACTGCGCTCGCGCGCCGCGATCAGCGAAGCGCGCGCCGCGCGCGGTGGACCGCTGCGGGGGTCATCGGGCGCGTGATGGACCCCTCCCGGGCTGCGCTTGAAGCCCTTGCTCGAGAACATCTCCAGGGTGGTTCCGGCAGGCTGACCCTGTCCGGCCGAGTTGAGCGCCAGCACGTAGACGTGATAGCTGCCCGCACCCAGCGACAGCGTCGTCTTGGTCGTCGAGGCGGGCACGCTGACAAACGCGCCGCCGCTGCCGTCAGACCAGCCGACCTCATAGCCCGTGATCTGCGCTCCGCCGTCGTAGGAGGGTGGCGACCAGGTGACGGTCGCCGACGGCAGCGGGATCGGCAGGCCGATCGGGCAGTGTGGCGGGCGCGCGCAGTGGGGCACGTTGAACTGTTGGGCGGCGGAGACGTGGCCGGGGCGGCCCGGCGGCTCGATCGGCACCGTGGTCAGCGACACCGGATGCCCGGCGCCGCTCGCGTTGACCGCCGCGACCCACAGCGTGACCGGCTGGCCGTAGGTGGGAACGTAGCCGGCGCAGCCACCGGTCGCGCCGGCCGGCAGGGCGACCACCGCGCTGCGGGCCGACGCGGGCAGCGAGCTCAGCACGCTCGCCGACTGGCTGGGGGTGCCGGGGAAGCAGAAGTAGCCGACCTGATAGCCGGTGATCGGCTGGCCGCCGTCGGTCGCCGGCGGCGACCAGCCGACCTCGGCGCCGAGCGTCACGGCATTGTTGATCGTGAACGGCCCGGCGCTCAGCGTCATGTCCGTCGGCGCGGTCGCCGGACCGACGATCCCGATCGTGTGGGGCCTGGAGGGGTAGCTGCTGCCTGCGGAGGTGACCGCCGCGGCGGTGAACGTGTAGCCGGGAGGGTCGGCGGCGTAGGCGGGCAACGGCAGCGAGTTGGTGGAGTTGGCCTGACTTCCGGCGGTCTGGCCGGAAAGCACCGTCACGCCGCTTGGGCAGCCGGCGCCGGCGGTCGCCGGGATCCCGTAGCTGCCCGAGCCTGTCGGGCCGCTCCATCTGACCACGTAGCAGCTGATCGGCGTGCCGCCGTCGTTGCAGCCGTATCCGCTTGACCCGGGATCGCACGTGGGGCTCAGCCCCAGCACGGCCAGCGGCGTCCCGTCGCTCGCCTCCCCCGCGCTCAGGGACGTGATCGACGGTGGCGCCGGCGGCGACGGCGCGGTCGTGGTGCCCGTGGCGGTGCTCGCCGGTCCGGCCCCACCCGAGGCGGAGCTCGGCGTCACCGAGACGGTGTAGGACGTGTTGGCCTGCAGGCCGTAGATCAGCGCAGATGTCCCCTGGCAGGCCGGCGAGCAGGACGCCGAGATGGCCTGACCGCCACCTTGCGGCGTCGCCGTCACCGCATAGCCGGTCAGACCGCCGAGCCCCGGCCAAAACGGCGCCTGCCAAGTGGCTGTCAGGCTGTCGTAGCTCGCTTCGCTCACCGTCAGCCCCATGACCGGTGAGGGCGCTGGCTGCCAGGAACCCTGCGTGATCGACTGGCTGAAGATCGGAATGTCGGCGATCTGCTGCGAGAACGAGTAGCCCAGCGCGTCGAGCACGAAGCCGACGGTGCCCGTCACCCCTCCCGAAAGGCTCCAGCCAGAAGCGCTGCCACCGAGCGTCAGCTGGTCCTCGAGCCCGACCTGGGGGCCGAGCCCGGCGATCCCCGCGGCACCCCACAGCACCTGCAGCGCGGGGCCGATCCCGGCGCTCAGCGACCCCTCCCAACCGGCCGATTGGGAGACCGACAGCCCGCAGGCGCTGCTCGCACAGAGGCTCAGCGAATAGTTGGGGTGCAGGTAGTCGCCCTGCACCCCAAAGCCGAAGCTGGCGCCCACGCTGCCGGTCGTGCCATCGGCGACCGTCTGGGAGAAGCGCTCCCCGACAGACCCGGACAGAGACGCCTCCGCGACCAGGTTGAAGGTGAAGCTGCCGAACTCGGTGTCGATCACCGCCAGCTCGATCGGCGGGTTGGTCAGGTTCACCGACACCTGGCAGCTGACCCCGGCCGTCGCGGCGAGCGTCAACGACGCCGACGCGCCCGGGGTCAGCGAATAGCTGCCCGTGATCTGCGGGTCAAACAGGTAGGGGTCAGACCACGACAGCGACAGCGTCGCGCTCGGGTTGAAGGTCACCGAGCCGCTTGCGCTCAGAGTCTGGGACTCGCAGCCGAACCCCACCGGCGACTGATGGGCGACCAGGCGTCGCTGGGCGCCTGAGCCGGTGAACGACACCGGCACGGTGGTCGTCGGACCGCGCGGAGCGAGGCTCAGCGAGGCTCGGGTGAACGCCTGGAACGGATCGACCTGGCTGGTGGCCAGCGTCACGGTGGCGCCCGAGCGCGTGACGCGGGTGACGCGCCCGAGCAGCCCGGCGGGGTCGCCGGGGCTGACCGGCTCGACGACGATCTCGCCCGGCTTGAGCGCTCGGGTCAGCGGCGAGCGGTGGGCGGCGAAGGCGCCGAAGTCGCGGGCCAGGGCGCGGCCGTGGGCCCGGGGCCGGGCGCTGCCGGCCGGCAGCACGACCGTCCCGGCGGCCGCCACGTCGTAGTAGCTGACCGTCAGGTCCACCCGGTGGCCGGCGATCGCGCTGAAGCGCTCTCGCAGAGAGGCGACAGCGCCCGTGGCGGTGCTCGGGTAGGCGACCTGGCCGGCTCCGGCTGAGACCGGGCCGGCGATCATCGTGTAGCGGCCCGGGCGCAGGCACCTACGGGTCGTCTGGCGCAGCGACACTCGCAGGTGGTGCGGTCCGCGCAGCACAACCCGCGCTCTGCTGCCGCGGGGGAGCGCGACGACCGTCAGATAAAGCAGCGAACCGTGTTCGCACGCGCGCTGGCGCGGAGCGTTCGCGAGCGCGCGCGCAGGCCACACCGCGACGGCCACGATGAGGCCCGCGCCGGCCAGCCAGGCGATCGATCGACAACCAAGTACACGGTTTCGCCCACCGCGGGGTGCGGACGCCCGGTCGGTGCCACCGATCACCGACGAGCCGTCCGCAGAAGCGACGCGCACGCCCATCACGACCGCCTGAGCCGATCATGTCACAGAACCGGCCCGGTGGCCAGATCTTGCGCGCGGTCCATGGCGCACGATCCAGAGAAGATCATTTCGCCCGCTCGCATCAGCGTCGGATCGCCGGCGCCGGCCGGAACGCTCGCTGCGAACCCCGTGGGCGGTCGGCAACCGCGGCGTGCTCTCCTCGGCCGGCGCTGGCAACGGCCGCGGCTTGACGCTCGCGCCGTGCACGGTGACGGTCTCGGTGCCGTGGATCCCCCCCTGCGCCATATCCTGCATCGCGCCATGCGCGCTGCGATTCTCACCGTCTCCACGTCGGTGGCCGCCGGCGAGACCGAGGACCGCTCCGGAGCGGCGCTCGCCGACCGCTGCGCCGCCGCCGGCGCCGAGGTGGTGGCGCGCGACGTGGTCGCCGATGACCGGGGGGCGATCGAGCGCTGGCTGAGAGCGCAGGCCGGGGCCGGCGTGCCCCTGATCTTCACCACCGGCGGGACCGGGTTCACCGACGACGACGTCACGCCCGAGGCGACGCTCTCGGTGATCGAGCGCAACGCGCCCGGGATCGCCGAGGCGATGCGCGCCGAAGCGGCCAGGCACACGCCGATGGGGATCCTCACGCGGGGCGTCTCCGGGATCGCCCGCCGCTCTCTGATCGTCAACTTCCCGGGCAACCCGAGGGCGATCGGCGAGCTGTTCGGCGTGATCGAGCCGACCCTTCGCCACGTCGTCGAGACCCTCCAGCGTGAGCGCGGCGCCAGAACCCCCGGCCATTGAGCTGCGGGGCGTGGCGCGCCTGTTCGGCGAGCGCACGGCGCTGCGCGACGTGAGCGTGTCGGTCCCCGCCGGGGCCACGCTGGCGGTGCTGGGCGCAAACGGTGCCGGCAAGTCGACGCTGCTGCGGATCCTGGCGTCGCTGCTTCGCCCGCACGCGGGCGAGGTGTCGGTGCTGGGCGAGCCGCTGCCGCGCCGCGCGTTCGCGGTGCGCGGGCGCGTCGGCCTGCTCGGCCACGAGCCGCTGCTCTACCGCGAGTTGACCGGCCGGGAGAACCTGCTCTACCACGCCAGGCTTCACCGGGTCGATCCCGGCCGGGTGCGCGATCTGCTGGCCGCGGTGCGAATGGAGCGCCGGGCCGATGAGCCGGTGCGCCTGCTGTCCCGCGGGATGGTGCAGCGGCTGGCGATCTGCAGGGCGGTCCTGCACCGCCCGAGCGTGCTGCTGCTCGACGAGCCGCTCGCCAACCTCGATCCGGCCGCCGGCGAGCTGGTGGAGCCGCTGATCGGCCGCTCCAGCCAGACCACGCGGGTGCTCACCAGCCACGATCCGAGCTCGGCGCTCGAGGAGGCCGACCTGGTGCTGGCGCTGCGCGACGGGTGCCCGGCGTACTGCGGCGAGGCCGCCGGGCTTGACGGCACGGCGCTGCGGGAGCTGTACGCCTGATGCGGACCGCGCTCGCCCTGCTGGGCAAGGACCTGCGGCTTGAGCTGCGCACGCTGGAGACGGTCCCGGCGATGGTGCTGCTGGCGCTCGTGACCTTCGTCGTGTTCCACTTCGGCCTTGACCGCGACCAGCTTGACGGCCAGCTGGCCGCGGGCGTGCTCACGGTCTCGCTGTTGTTCTCGGCGATGCTCGGGATCAACCGCCTGTTCGTGGCCGAGCGCGACCAGGGCGGCTTCGACGCCTTCCTGCTGGCGCCCGTGGACCGCTCGGCGATGCTGCTGGCCAAGGCCGCGGCGCTGTTCGTCTTCTTGGCGGTCCTGGAGGTCGTGGCGCTCCCCGCCTTCCAGCTGCTGCTGCTGGGACCCTCCCTGGGCCGGGCGCTGCCGGGGCTGGCCGCCGTCCTGGCGCTCGCCGATGTGGGGCTGGCTGTGATCGGCACGCTGGTGTCGGCGATCGCGGTGCACACCCGCGCCCGGGACCTGATCGGTCCGATCGTCGGCCTGCCGCTGCTGCTGCCGGCGCTGATCGCGACCGCGCGGGCCGCCGGGCCGCTGCTGGCCGCCCACGGCCCGAGCGCGCCCGCTGGGCGCTGGCTGCTGATCCTGGCGCTTTATGATCTTGTATTCGCACTGCTCGCATACGCGGTGTTCGACTTCCTCCTGGAGGACTAGCCGTTCCGTCCGAAGCAACCTATGGCCGGGGCCTGAGGGCCCTCTCGGTGACCACGCTGATCGCGTTCGTCGCCGCGATGGCGCTCGTGTTCTTCTACGCGCCGCTGGACGTGACCCAGGGCTTCGTGCAGAAGATCTTCTACGTGCACGTCCCGCTGGCGGTCGTGTCGCTCGGCGGCTTCATGTTCGGCGGCGCGCTGGCGATCGGATACCTGCGCACCGGCGACCGCCGCTGGGACATGCGCTCCTACGTGGCGATCCACCTGGCGCTGATCTTCGGGATCGGCGGGCTGATCACCGGGTCGATCTGGGCGAAGGCCTCCTGGGGCCACTGGTGGGTGTGGAACGAGCCGACGCTGGTGTCGTTTTTGATCGTGCTGCTGCTGTTCTGCACCTACCAGCCGATGCGCTTCTCGATCGAGGACCCCGAGCGCCAGGCGCGCTACGCGAGCGTGTTCGCGATCGTCGCGGGCGCGTTCGTGCCGCTCAACTACGTCGCGGTGCAGATGGCCACCGCGTACGTGCACCCGCGCGTGCTGACGCTGGGCAGCGCGCACCTGCCCCCGTCGATGGGGCTGGTGTTCGTGGTCTCGCTGCTGGCGTTCGTGCTGCTGTACGTGACGCTGTGGAAGTACGAGATGGCGGCCAAGAACGCCCGCTCGCAGGTTCGCAGGCTGCGGCGGACGCTGCTCGGCGACGAGCTCGCCGGCGCCGGCGGCCGGAGCGCCGCGCCGCGGTGATCCGGTGACGGCGCTTCTGGCCGTGGCCCCGGAGCTGCCGCTCGGCAAGGCGGGGAAGTTCGTCGCCGCCGCCTACATCGTGGTCGTGGCGCTGATCCTCGTCTACGTGGCGATCATGGCCGTCAGAGCCCAGCGGCTGGAGCGCGAGCTCTCCCAGCTGCGACGGGACGTCGAGGCCGCCCGGGCCGCGGAGGCGGATCGCACGGAGCGGGTGGCATGAGCGAGCTTCTGGCGATCGGCATCTCGCACCGCACCGCGCCGGTGGAGATCCGCGAGCGCCTGGCGCTGCCCCAGGCCCGCGCCGCGCAGTTCGTCCGCGACCTGTGCGGCGTGCCGGAGGTCCACGAGGCGGTGGCGGTCTCGACCTGCAACCGCACCGAGCTTTACCTGGTGGTCGGCGACCCCGTCGAGGCCGAGTCCGCGGCGCTTGGGATGCTCGCCGCGCAGGCCGCGATCAGGCCCACCGAGCTTGCGGGCAGGATCTACTCGCACCGCAACTGCGAGGCGGCCAGGCATCTGTACCGCGTCGTCTCCGGGCTTGACTCGATGCTGATCGGGGAGTCCGAGATCCAGGGCCAGGTCAGGCGCGCATACGAGGCGGCGCTGGAGCAGGGGACGGCCGGCCCGTTCACCAGCCGCCTGTTCCAGGCGGCGCTCGCGACCGGCAAGCGCGTTCGGACCGACACGTCGATCGGGGCCGGTCAGCTGAGCCTGCCGGCGGCCGCGGTCGCGCTGGCGCGCGAGCGGTTGGGCTCGCTCGTCGGCCGCCGGACGGTGATGATCGGCACCGGCGAGACCAGCGAGCTGGCCGCGCGCGCGCTGGCCGACGGCGGCGCGGTGCCGGTGTTCGTCGCAAACCGCCGGCGCGACCGGGCGATCGGCCTGGCGCAGCGGTTCGGTGGCGAGAGCGTGCCGCTGGACGAGCTTCCGGCGGCGCTCGTGGCGGCGGACATCGTGGTCGCGGCGACCTCCTCGCCGCACCTGCTGCTGGAGGAGCGCGAGCTGGGCGAGGTGATGCGAGAGCGCCCCGGCCGGCCGTTGCTGCTGCTGGACCTCGCGGTGCCGCGCGACATCGACGCCTCTTGCGCGGCGATCGACGGCGTCACCCTCTACGACATCGACGACCTGCAGGCCGTCGCGGCGCGAGCCAGGCGGGTGCGCCAGGCGCAGGCCCGGCGCGCGGAGGGGATCGTGGAGGAGGAGATCCAGCGGTTCGCCGGCTGGCTGGGGGCGCTTGAGGCGCTGCCGACGCTCGCCGCGCTGCGCGCGCACGCGAGCGCGATCGCCGACGCGGTCGTGGAGGAGAACCGCGGCCGCTGGGAGTCGGCGTCAGAGCGCGACCTGGAGCGGGTGCACGCGCTCGCCCACGCGGTCGTCAACCGGCTGCTGCACGAGCCGACCGCCCGCATCAAGCAGCTGCGCGACGACCGGATGCACGCGCGGATGGCCCTGATCCGCGAGCTGTTCGCGCTCCCGGACGGCACGGAAGGCGCGCGGGCGGCCGGCGAGCGCGTGGATGGGGCGGGCGAGCGCGTGGACGCTGCCCGCGAGCGCGCGGGAGGTCCCGTTGAGCGCGTGGACGCTGCCCGCGAGCGCGCGGGAGGTCCCGTTGAGCGCGTGGACGCTGCCCGCGAGCGCGCGGGAGGTCCCGTTGAGCGTGTGGACGCCGCCCGCGAGCGCGTGGGCCCGGCAGTGGGTCCCAGGGGCCTGCGCGTCGTGCCGGACACGCCCGCGCGGGCGGGCGCCCGGCGCAGCTGATGCGGCTTGGCACGCGCGCCAGCGCGCTGGCGCTCGCGCAGGCGCGTTGGGTCGCGCAGCGCCTGGTGGCCGCCGGCGAGCGGGTGGAGATCGTAGAGGTCCGCACCGCCGGCGACCGGGGCGCGGGCGCGCGTGACAAGGCCCGCTGGGTATCGGAGCTTGAGCGGGCGCTGCTTGAGGGCAGCATCGACCTGGCGGTGCACTCGGCCAAGGACCTGCCGACGTCGCTGCCGGCGGGCCTTGAGCTCGCCGCCGTGCCCCAGCGCGCCGATGCCCGGGACGCGCTGTGCGGCGCCGCGGCGATCTCAAGGCTTCGCCCCGGCGCCCGTGTGGGCACCAGCAGCCTCAGGCGCGCGGCGCAGCTGCGGGCGCTGCGCGAGGATCTGCAGGTGGTGGCGATCCGCGGCAACGTCGACACTCGCCTTCGCCGCTTGGCCGCCGGCGAGGCCGACGCGCTCGTGCTCGCCCTGGCCGGCCTTCAGCGCCTGGGCCGCGCCGCTGAGGCCGGGACGGCGCTCGACGAGCTGGTCCCCGCGGCCGGGCAGGGGGCGCTCGCCCTGGAGGCGCGCGCCGGCGAGGCCGCCGGGCGGGCGGCGCGCTCGCTTGACGCGGTCCGCGACCCGGCGGCGCAGGCGTGCGTGCTCGCCGAGCGCGAGCTGGTGGCGGCGCTGGGCGCGTCGTGCGACACGCCGGTGGGCGCCCACGCGCGCGCGCTCGACGGCGGGAGCGAGCACCTGATGCTGACGGCGTGGGTCGGGCTGCCAGACGGCTCGGCGTGGGTGCGCGACGAGGTCACCGGGGGCGCGGGCGAGGTAGCCGCGCAGTGCGCTCAGCGGATGATCGCCGCCGGCGCGGCCGAGCTCCTGGCGCAGGCGACTGAGCTCGCCGGGGGCCTTGCATGACCGCGCACCTGGGGGCCTTGCATGACCGTGCACCTGGGGTCTGGCTTGGCCGCGCACCTGGGGGGTCTGGCTTGACCGCGCACGCGGGGGGCCTGGCATGACCGTGCACCTGGTCGGGGCCGGTCCCGGAGACCCCGGGCTGCTGACCGCGCGGGCGCTTGAGCTGATCTCCAGAGCCGACGTGATCGTCTACGACCGCCTGATCCCGCCGGGCGCGCTTGACGGGGCGCGGCCCGACGCACAGCTGATCTACGTCGGCAAGCAGGGCGGCGGCGAGTCGGCCTCACAGGAGGAGATCACCAGGCTGCTGGTGGAGCGCGGACGGGCGGGCGCCGAGGTCGTTCGCCTCAAGGGCGGCGACCCGTTCGTGTTCGGGCGCGGTGGGGAGGAGGCCGAGGCGCTGCACGAGGCGGGCGTCTCGTTTGAGATCGTCCCGGGCGTCACGGCGGGGGTGGCGGCGCCCGCCTACGCGGGGATCCCGGTCACCCACCGGGATCTCGCGAGCGCCGTCGCGCTGGTCACCGGGCACGAGGATCCGGCCAAGGGCGAGTCGGCGCTTGACTGGCCGGCGCTCGCCAGCTTCCCGGGCACGCTCGTGCTCTACATGGGCGTCGCGCGCCTGCCGGCGATCGCCCAGGCGCTGATTGCGGCGGGCCGCGACCCCGCCGAGCCCGCGGCGGTGGTGCAGAGCGGCACGCTGCCCCAGCAGCGCACGGTCACCGGGACGCTTGCCACGATCGCCGAGCTTGCGCGAAAGGCGGCCATCCGCGCGCCGGCGATCACGCTGGTCGGCCGCGTGGCCGAGCTCAGCGAGCGCCTGCGCTGGTTTGACAGACGCCCGCTGTGGGGCCTGACGGTGGCCGTCACCAGGGCCCGGGCGCAGGCCAGCGGCCTGGCGGCCGCGCTGCGCGAGCTCGGCGCCGAGGTGATCGAGACCCCGAGCATCCGGATCTCGGCGCTTGACGGGCCGGCGCCGGATCCAAGCGGCTACGACCTGGTCTGCCTGACCAGCCCCAACGGGGTGCGGTGCCTGTTCGAGCGCCTTCACCGCGACGGCCTGGACGCCCGCGCGTTCGCCGGCGCGCGGATCGCCGCGATCGGCCCGGGGACCGCCCGGGCGCTGCGCGAGCACGGCCTGGTGGCCGACGTCGTGCCCGAGCGGTTCATCGCCGAGGGGCTTCTGGAGGCGCTCGAGGGCACGCCGGTGCGCAGGGCGCTGATCGCCCGCGCCGCGCAGGCGCGCGATGTGCTGCCGGCGGCGCTGCGCGAGCGCGGCGCCCAGGTCGACGTGGTCGACCTCTACGAGACGGTCGCCGAGCCGCTCGGCGACCGTCAGCGCGAGGCGCTCGCGCGCGCCACGCACATCACCTTCACCTCCTCCTCCACGGTGCGCTTCCTGCTTGGCTCGCTCCCCGAAGGCGCCCTGCCCCCGCAGGCAAGGCTCGTGAGCATCGGCCCGGTCACCAGCGGCGCGCTGCGCGAGCACGGGCTGGAGCCGCACGTGGAGGCGCGCCGCCACGACATCGACGGGCTGCTCGAGGCGCTGATCGACGACGCGGCGCGGGCACGGGCGTCGTGCTGACCGCGCCCGAAGGCACCCAAGCCGGCGCAGCGCCGACCGCGCCCGAAGGCACCCAAGCCGGCGCCGCGACGACCGCGCTCGGCCGCCCCAGGCTTCACCTGCGCGCCACAACCTCCACCAACGATCGCGCCCGCGAGCTGGCTGCCGCCGGCGCTCCGCACGGCACGCTCGTGACCGCCGGCGCGCAGACGGCCGGGCGCGGGCGCCAGGGCCGCAGCTGGCACGCGCCCCCCGGGCGGGCGCTGCTGTGCTCGCTTGTGCTGCGCGAGCCGCCGGGACTGCTGTCGCTGCGAGCCGGCGTGGCGGTCGCGCGGCTGGTCGAGTCCACGGTGGGCGCTCCGGCCGCGGTCAAATGGCCAAACGACGTGCTGGTGTGCGGCCGCAAGGTCGCCGGGATCCTCGTCGAGGGGCGCCCGCAGCAGCGGTGGGTGGTGCTGGGGATCGGCATAAACGCCGCGCTGCGCGCGGCCGACCTCGGACCGGAGCTCCGGGATCGAGCGGGCACGCTCGGGCTGAGCGAGGACGCGATCGAGCCGCTTTTGACCGCGCTGCTGGCGGCGCTGTCATCGTGGCTGGCGGCCGAGCAGGCCCGCTTGCTCGCCGAGCTCAGAGCGCGCGACGCGCTGCTTGGCCGCCAGGTGGCCTGGGCGCAAGGAAGCGGGGTCGCGGCCGGGATCGACGAGGACGGAAGGCTGCTCGTGCAGCGGCCGACAGAGCGGGTCGCGCTCGCCGCCGGCGAGGTTCATCTCGCCGTCGACGAGCCCGATCCCCGTGGCGTGTCGCCTACCACCGGCAGCGCGGATCGACGAACACGTCGTCGATCTGAGAGTCGCCCGTCAGCGCTGTGAAGCGCAGCGCCACCTCGCTGACCCCGCCGGAGAGCAGCGCGGTCGCAACCGAGCCGGTCAGCATCGGCAGCGACGGCTCCCACGCCCCGCTGAGCGCGACGACTCCCACCGGTAGAGTCAGCTCGCCGCCGAGCGGGCTGCGGTACACGACGGACACCGCGACCGTCGACAGCAGCAAGTCGTCCCGAGCAAAGAAGCGAAACGACGGGTAGGCCGCGTCCACGCAGGTGAACGGCGAGGTGGCCGACGCGCCGGCCGGAAGCCCCAGCGAGAATCGGCCCACCGAGCCGGTGGCCCCGTAGGGCTCGCTGCCGGGCACGATCGCGGCGCCCCCGGTGAGCGTCCAGCCCGCCGGGCCGCCCTCGAACGAGCCGCCCGGCACGAGCTTGTAGAGGTTGGGATCGCCCCAGCGGGCAAACGGCTGGGTCAGCGTCGCGTTGTCGCACGCGTCGGTGTCGATCAGCGCGGCGTGCGCCGGCGCGCCGGACAGGGCAGCGGCGCCCAACAGGGCGATGGCGGCCCCGGTGAGACGGGTGTGGCGGCTGAAAAGGCCATTCAACATGTGTGGCACCTTCCGTGGTGTCGCACTGGCGGCTGAGCCATCTCGCGGGATGCGAGACCTCTGGCTTTGCGTCCCCGGCTCGCGCCGGGTTTGCCCTTTATGGGGTATCCATTTACGTCCGGTAGCGCGGGTACGGTGCGGTGGTGCCGACAGCGGGCAGCGACTATCCGGGCTCCTACGCGGAGTTCGTGGCCTGGTTTCCCGACGAGCCCGGGTAGCGAGCGCCTGAGCGGCCACGTCGAGGTCGACGAAGCGTACGTCGGCGGCTTGGAGGAGGGCACCCGCGGGCGCGAGACGCAGACCAAGTCGATCGTTGCGATCGCCGTTGAGATCCGCAATCCCAAGGGTTTCGGGCGCGTGCGGATGCAGTCGGTCGTGGGCGATGCTGCACCGCTTCAGGGTGGCGATGGTGCGCCGGGCCAGCCGTCGGTGTGGAGTTGCCCGACCACGGCTATCAGCACGAGCGCACGGCGATGAGCGCCCAGCGTGATCCCGCGCATGTGGTGATGCCCGGCGTGCACCGGATCGCGAGCCTGCTCAAGCGCTGGCTGCTTGGCACCCACCAGGGCAGCGCCAGCCCTGAACACCTCGACGCATATCTGAATGAGTTCACCTTCCGCTTCAACCGCCGCCGCTCGCGCCGGCGCGGGCTGCTGTTCTACCGCCTCCTGCAGCAGGCGATCCTCACCGAGCCGGTCACCTACCGCCAGCTCGTCGCCAACCCCCAGCCCCGCGAGCGCCCCCAGCCGCTGCACCTCCGCCGACGCGGCCGCCCGCCCGTGGTCGTCGCTGCAGATCGGCCCTGGCGGCAAAGGCAGCTCGCAGCCTAGCCGGAGCAACCGGAGCAAAATGGATACCCCGTTCCCCGTATTTGCGGAGTCCTGAGCACTTGCGACGCAAGCGTCGCTGGAAGGATGGACTGGGATGCCGAAATCGAAGCCGCCGTACCCGGAGGAGTTCCGGCGTGAGGCGGTCGAGCTGGTTCGTCAGGGGCGCTCGATCCGGGACGTCGCCTCATCGTTGGGGATGTCCGGGCAGTCGTTGCGCAACTGGGTGCGCCAGGAGCGGCTCGATCGCTGTGAGCGCGACGACGGACTGACGTCCGCGGAGCGCGAGGAGTTGCGCCTGCTGCGCAAGCAGGTGAAGCGCTTGGAGCAGGAGCGCGAGATCCTCAAGCGCGCCACGGCTCTCTTCGCGAGGGAGACCGAGACCCGGTGAGCATCTACCGGCATATCTCGGCGGAGCGAGCCCACTGCGCCCACCCGGTCTCCCTGATGTGCGAGCTGCTGGGCGTGTCTGAGTCCGGCTTTTGGGCGTGGTGTACGCGGCCGCCGTCGGACCGCGAGCTTGCTGACGCCTGGTTGACCGGCCAGATCCGCCGGATTCATAAGGCGAGCAGCGGCCGGTACGGCGAGCCCGCGCGTGCATGCGATGCTGGCGCGTGAGGGGATCCGGGTCGGCGAGAAGCGGGTCGCCAGGCTGATGGCGCTGGCGGGCCTTGAGGGCGCGCACCAGCGCCGTCGGAACGGCTGCACGGTCCGCGTGCCCGGCGTAGAGCCGTTCCCCGACTTGGTCGGCCGAGACTTCCGGCCCGATCAGCCGAACCTGGTGTGGGCGGCGGACATCAAGCAGATCCGGACCGGCGAGGGCTGGTTTTACCTTGCCGCCGTGCAGGACCTGTTCAGCCGTCGGATCGTCGGCTGGGCGATGGACGCCAACATGCGTCAAGAGCTCGTCATCGACGCGCTCACGATGGCCGTGGCGGCCCGCAAACCGGACAAGGGGACGATCCACCATTCTGATCACGGCGGGCAGTTCATCGGCCTGTTGTTCGGCCAGGCCTGCCACGACGCCGGCATCGCCCAGTCGATGGGCGCCGTCGGGACCTGTTATGACAACGCGGTCGCGGAGACGTTCTTCGCGACCCTGACCAAGGAGAGGCTCCTGCACGACCCGCCGCCGGGCGGCTGCGCGACCCGCGCCCAGCCGCGCTCGGCGATCTTCGAGTACATCGAGGGGTTCTACAACCCGATCCGGCTTCACAGCACGCTCGGGATGCGCTCCCCTGTCGAGTACGAGGCCGACCACGCCGCCGGCGACCCCGACGGCCTCGCGCGCGCGGGCACACGCGCAGGCGCGCGCGAAAAAGCTGTTGATAACCGAGGGTTATCAACAGCTACTACGACAACAGCAACCTGACTCCACGAAACCGGGGGAGGTCCAAGCAGCCGTCGCGACGGCGGTGTCGTGGCCAAAAACGCGCACACGAAAAACTGACCGGCGCAAGTGGTCCACTTTTCGTCCGGCCTTGACAGTTCCTCGTCCAGCGGCGATGTCCGCGGCCGCTTCGCGCTCTCCGGCCTGCCATTCCGGTATCCAGAACCAAGTCTGGTCAAGGTCGACCGGCCTCGGCAATCCCCCGACGAAGCACGCCCGCGCCCTCGACCGCGGCGGAAGTCGGGGCTGCGCTGTACTCAGATCCGTTCGCGCACGCTTTGATGCACGGGCCGCCGATGCCGTCAGGATTGCCGTCTCACAGCCCCAGGTGGTGGGCCACACCGACACGCCGTGCCACCGCGCAAGCTCGGATAGCCGGACAGCCAGACCGGCTCCTGGCCAAGATACGGGAACGTGAACTGCCTCACGGTGGAGGTCGAGGTCCCGCAGACGGCGCTGGAGCTCCCCGCGGCCGGGTTGGGCGGGCAACCGCCGCTCTGGTTGGCTGTCACCGTTCTAATGTCAGTGGGAGAGCCGTCCTCTCAGGGGGATCTCGGCGAAGCCCGCCTGAACGGTCGCTTCGCCCGTGGAGAATCGCTCTTGTGCACCGAGCACTCCCCCGGGATGGCAGCTCCAAGCGGCCAAGTGGTCATACGCGTCGCCAAGCGCGGTCAATCCGCTCGCCATCTGGCTGGCTCCGTCCACGATCTTGCCGCTTGCATCGCGAACGCGGGCGCGCGCGGCCCGGCTGTGATAAGCCCTGGCTCGGGCCTTCAAGCGGCGTCCCCACGACTTGAGCGCGTCAGAGGCCCTGGTCCCCAGAACATACAGTTGCCTGCCCGCGGTCTCCATAGCCCTGCGGTAGGAAGCGCCCACCCCAGTGGATTGCTCACCGTTACTGACGATGTCCGCACACACCGCTGGCGCTCCTTCTTGCAGCTGTGCGTACCAAAGGTTGAAATCGCGCGTGAGCGATACCTCGAGGCCCTTCTCCGCAGTCCACTCGTGGACGCTAACGCGACCGCGCCCGGTGAGAGGCACCAGAGGAGCGGGCGGAAGGCCGCAATCGTGCTCGTAGTAGCACGCGGGAAACCCTTGATGCGACCTCGCCTGGCCAATCGACGCGCTGGCCAGCCCGGCGCCGAGCGAAAGCACCGCCGCGGCTAGCGCCACACCTGCCCTGCGCCTCAGCGGCGGCAAGAACCGGTCTTCATGAATCACCAAGCTCTTCTCCTTCCCGTTCTGCGTGTACCATCTCGGCTGCTGGCCCACGGATCCCGCTCGTCGCCGGATCACATCGACCGGGGTGCATCCTGGCCATGCGCCCTGCCCGTAGCATGAGGGAAACGCCCGGGTTTTTGGCGTGGCGGGACGACGCGTTGGTGGGACGTTAACCGGGCTCTGAACGAGACGCCGGCCGCAAGTCATCTGCCGCCGCGATCAGCCCCACCACCAAGGCGAGCACGATGAGGCCGCCGGACACGTACCAGAACTGATCGCGATCCCGATCAGAACGAGCACCGCGAGCGCGGTGCCCCAGCCGCTGAAACACCCGCCCTTGCGCTCCACGACCATGCGGATCGGCTGCTGCTGCGCCATCCCCCTACACCACCTCGGCGACGCCGGTGACGGTGCCGTCGCGGATCTGCACCTCCGCGCCCGCCTTGCAGTAGACGAACACGGCCTCGCGCACCGGCAGCCCGGTGGCGGCGGCGAGCGCCTGCCGGTAGACCTCCGCCTGGCCGGCGTGGTGCCCCAGCGCGTACTGCTCGACGGTGTCCTTGGTGACGTCCCCGTCGGTCTTGTAGTCGATCACGACCAGCTCGTCGCCGTCGCGGTGGACCATGTCCACGCGGCCTGAGACGAGCGGCCCGCGGTCACCGTCAAGACCTCCGTCGCGGCTGAGCACGAACGGGACCTCGCGCCAGTAGCGCCCGCCGGCGAGCGCGCGCTGGACGGACGGCGCCCTCAGGCAGGCGCGGCACATCGCGATCACGTCGTCGAGGTCGGCGGCGATGTCGCCCTCGAAGCACACGTCCTCGGCGACCGCTTGAAGGTCGGCGGCGTCGGGCAGCGCCACGCGCTCCATCACCATGTGGACGGCGTCGCCGATCGGGATCGGCGGGCCCTGGCCGATCACCAGCGCAGCGTCGAAGGTTGCGACCTCCGCGGCGAGCGGTCCCTGGGCGCGCTCGCGGCTCGAGGCGACCTCGATGTCGCGCTCCTTGCTTGCCCGTCGCTTGAGCTGCTCGCGGGCGTCGATCCACGCGGCGCGCTCGGCGATGCCGGCCTGGATCTCGGCCTCGGTCGGCTCGAGCGCCTCCGCGCTCTCGACCTCCGGCGGGGAGAGCCCGTCGGTCGGGATGACCGTGACGAGCGCCTGATCGTCGTCGGGCAGCGCGCGGACGAGCGTGCCGAGCAGGTGCTTTGCGCCCAGCTTTCCGACGACGCAGGGGATCAGCAGGTGATCGCGGGCTCGTGTCGCGGCCACGTACAGCAGGCGCAGCTTCTCGGCCTGGATGTAGGCCTTCTCCGCCTCCCACTCTTCGTCGTAGCGCGGCGTCGCGAAATGTCCGTGGCGGCCGAGCGTGTCGGCCCCCACGCGGAAGTGCAGGAAGCGCTCGGCCTCGCGGGGCACCGGCCCGGCTGAAGGACTCGACTGGGTGCCGAGGTTGGCGAGCGCGACGATCGGATACTCAAGCCCCTTGGCGCCGTGCATGGTCATGATCCGCACGACGTCGTCGGTCTCCTCAGCGACGGTGGCCTCGATCTCGATCGCCTCGCTCTCAAGCGAGTCGCGCAGGTGGCGGATGAACGGCCTCAGCCCGCCTCCGCCGCCGGCGGCGAACAGCCGCGCGTCGTCGACGATCGCCAGCAGGTTGGCGGCGCCCTGCTCGCCGTCGTCCTGGGTCAGCGCGAACTCCACCAGCCGCGTGCGCTCGACCACCCGCCGCACGAGCTCGGCGAGCGACACCGAGCGGCGCAGGAGGTGCAGGTCGGCGAGCTCGGCGAGCGCATCGTTCACGGGCTGGCTGTCGCCTCTCTGCTTTGAGCGGTAGGACAGTGCCCGCGCGGAGGACATGTGGATCACCAGCTCATCGTCGGAGATCGCAAACGCGCTCGAGCGCAGCGCCCCCACCAGCGCGAGCCGGTCGGTCGGGTCGTCGATCGCCGAGAGAACCCAGATCAGGTCGCGGACCTCGTCGCGCTGGAAGAAGTCGCGCGAGCCCTCGTGGCGGTAGGGGATCCCGGCGGACGCGAGCGCCTGCTCGCAGTACTCGATGCCGGTTCGGGTGGGCACCAGGATCGCCATGTCCCCCCACTCGCATGCCCGCCACCTCTCGCTGCGGCGCTCGCGGACCTCCCACCGCTCGGAGTGGAGCTTTGAGAGCATCGCGGCCAGCACGCGCGCCTCCTCGGCGCGTGTGTCGTCGGCGCCGCCCTGAAAGGCGCCCTCGGCGACCACGATCGGCGGGCGCTTCGCTTGCGCGGCCTCGGGAGGCGCCTGCAGCTGCACGTTGCCCGGCTGGAGTCCGGGCGTCGCCTTTAGCACCTCGTCGAAGATCGCGTTGAGCGCTCTCAGGAGCTCGCGGTTTGAGCGGAAGTTGGTGGCGATCAGCGCGTCGTCGCCGGCGAGCGCGCCGCCCCTGACCGCTTCGTAGACGGCGATGTCGGCGCGTCTGAAGCGGTAGATCGACTGCTTGGGGTCGCCGACCACCATGATCCGTCCCCTCCCTGGGATCAGCTTGCGCCAGTCCTCGCCGGGATGATCGTCGCTGGTCAACAGCAGCGCGAGCTCGGCCTGGACGGGGTCGGTGTCCTGGAACTCGTCGATCAGCACCGCCCTGAAGCGCTCGCGGAAGTAGCGCCTGGCGGGCTCGCTTTCGAGCAGCAGGTCGCGCGCCCAGAACAGCAGGCCGTCGAAGTCGGCCTTGCCGTCCTTCTTGCGCTTCTCGGCGTACTCGCGCACGAAGCGCTCGATGTCGGGCAGCAGTCCGAGCAGCGCGTTGCGGCGAAGCCGCGCGCTGGCTTCGCCGACCTCCTCCAGATAACGGTCCTGGAGCCCTTTGATCAGCTGCTTCTCCCCGCCCCAGGCGACGTTTGAGCCGACGCCCTTGTTCGTCTTCGCCGGCGAGCGAAAGACCAGATAGCGCTCTCGCTCGTGCCCCTCAAGCTCAATCAGCCGCTCGACCCACCCGATGATCCCCTCGATCACCAGCACCAGCTTGTCCTCGCCCGGCTGGTGCTCTGCCAGCTTTGCGCGCAGGTCGGCCGCGATCTGCCCCAGGCGCTCGATCGCGCCCTCGACATCGTCGGGCTCGCTGGCGGGATGTGCGAGCGGCAGCAGGTAGCGGTGCTCGTGCAGGTGCTCGCACGCCTCGCGCAGCTCCGCCAGGCCGAACCCGCGCCGCAGCGCCGCCTCGAGCTCGGGCTTTGGCTCTGAGAGGAGCTCGTCCTGGAAGCGCTCGTAGGCCCTGTCGAACTCGAGCTGGGCGGCGACTCCCTCGAGCACCTCGAACAGCGGGTCGATTCCCGCCTCGACCGGCCGTTCGCGCAGCAGCGCGGTCGCGAAGCTGTGGATCGTCTCGATGTGCGCCCGGTGGAGGTCGCGCGCAGCCCGGTGAAGAAGCTCGCGCTCCTGATCCTCGCCCGTGGCGGCGGCCCGCCGCTCGAGCTCGTCCCGCACCCGCGTCGACAGCTCGGCCGCCGCCTTCGCGGTGAAGGTGATCACCACCAGCTGATCGACGGTGGCCTTGCCGGTGGCGAGCAGGTTGACCACGCGGCGCACGAGCACCGTCGTCTTGCCGGTGCCGGCCGCGGCCTCGACGCCCAGGTTTCGGTCAAGCTCGGTCTCGATCCGCTCGCGCGCCGATTGGTCGACGAGCGCGCTCACAGGATGTCCCGCACGTTTTCGCCAAACGGGGCGAGCCGCGGATCGCCCGCCTTGCGCGAGACGTACTGCTCGCGCGGCCGCGGGCAAACCTCGGTGAAGGCGCAGGTCCGGCACGCCTTGTCCGGATCCCACGGCGCGACCATGAAGTCGCCGCGCCCGATCGCGTCGAGAATCCCGACCAGGATGCGGTTCACGTCCTCGCCACGCGTAGCCAGGTCCGCGCCCGTCCACGGGATCGTCCGGAACTCTCCCCTGCGGGTCGGATACACGTAGGCGGCCTCGCCGCCGCTTGGATCGGTGCCGAGCAACTGCGCGCCGGCGAGCACGTACAGCGGCAGCTGTAGCATCCGCCCGCCCTGAAGCTCGCCGGGCTTCTCGCTTCTGACCTTGCCGGTCTTGTAGTCGATCACCCGGAAGCGGGTCCGCTCGTCGTTCCAGTTGATCCGGTCGATGCGGCCGGCAAGCCGCAGCACGCGCGCGCCCAGCTCGATCTCGATCGGCTCATCCCTCGACAGCGGCCCCTCGTGCTCTGCGAAGTGGCGGCGCCCGAACCGCGCCTCGGTCGCCACGTTCGGAAGCGCGACGGTGCTCGGGTCCCCGCGCTCCATCTCAAGCCAGCGCAGGCAGTCGTCGATCACCTCGAGCCGCTCGGCGGCCCACATCGCCGCATAACCGGTCTCCCCGCGCCGCTCGGCGGCGTCGCACTCCTCCTCGGCGATCTCTCGCAGCCTCTCCGCGGCGTTGGGGGCAAGCGCGGCTGGCCCCACACCGTTCCACTCGCACCAGAAGCGCTCGAAGATCCTGTGGAACAGGTTGCCGCGCCTGAGCGGGTCGATCTGGAACACCTGCTCGGGCTCATCGACCGCCCTGATCCGCAGCAGGTCGCCCATCAGGAATTGCTGCGGGCAGACGGCGTAGCGCTCGAGCGAGCTCGGCGAGTAGACGCGATCCGTGCGCACGAGCGCGGCGGCCGCCGCAAGCGCGCGCTCCGAGAGCGCGCCGTCCCACTCCGAGTAGCGCGTGGAGCGCTTTTCAGCCTGTGCTGCGCGCGCGCGCGCGAACGCCGGCACCGCCCGCTCGAAGGTCGCGATCGCCAGCGGCTGGGTGACGATCGCCTGCAGATAGGTTCGGTCGCGCTCGGCCTCGGAGATCGCCGTCGCGGCGGCCTGGCTCACCACTCTGCGCTCCGCGGCGTAGCGGCCGCCGGGAATCGGCGCGCCGATCGCGTCGCCGGGGATCCGCTGCACATCCTCGCGTCCAAGCAGCGGCGCCTCCTCGGCCGACACGCGGCGGCCCTCGAGCTGAGCGGCAAGCTCGCGGAAGAACACCGACGGCAGCCTCGGGCGGCTCTCACCCGTCGCGCGCCTGGCGTAGGAGACCACCAGCCGGTCGCGAGCCGCCTCGCAGGCGAGCCTGAACCACAGCGCCTCCTCGGTCCCCCGGTCCGCGCGCGACGCCAGCTCGCTCCCGGCGCGCCCTGAGATCCTCACGCGCTCTGAGTCGAGCAGGATCGGGTCCTGGCGCGCGGGCGGCGGGAAGGAACGCTCGGTCGCGCCGAGGATCCACACGCGGGCGAACTCGATCCCGGGCAGCGAATTTACCGCCACGACGTTGACCCCGCGGCGCGCGAACGCCCCGGGGTCGCCCTGGAGCACATCCTCGGAGCGAAGCGTCTCGATCGCCCGCCTGACGACCTCGAGGAAGCGCTCGAAGGAGACCTCGTCCTCGAGCGCGGTGAACCGCTCCAGCCCGCGAAGCGCCTCCACGACCTCCTCGCCGCCCCGCACATAGCGGCTCAAAAGCCCCTCGAGGAAGTCGAGCTGCTCAGCCCAGCTCGCACGCTCGGCATGCGCCCTGAGCCGGCGGTCGAGGTCGGCGATGAAGCGCGCGAGCTTCTCGGCGTCGGCGATCCGCTCCGCGACCCACTCGGGCTGTTCCTCGTCCGCCTCGCCGGCGAGGTCGTCGCGGAGCTGCCTCAGCCGCTGCGCCCACTGCTCGACCCCCGAGACGATCCCAGCCTCTCGTGAGATCGAGTCCCACCTGGTCGCGGGGATCCCGTCGAACTCCCTCCACAGCTCATCGGGAAGCCGCGCGTCGGTGAGGAAGTCCATCACCGACCGGCGCGAGAGCCCCGACTCATAGAGATCGAGCAGCCCAAGCGTCTGGCGCCCCACCGGACGCTCCGAAAGCGGTGAGCCCTCGTGCAGGTACATCGGGATCCCCGCCTCCAGCAGCACCGCCTCGACCAGCGGCCGGTACGCCTCGCCATGCCGGTAGGCGATCGCCATCTCCCAGAACTCAACCCCCTCCCGCGCCCACTCAAGACATGCGCGGGCGGCCGCCCGCACCTCCCGCGCCGGATCGGGCGCGGACACCAGGCGGACTGTCCCGTCGGCGGGCAGCGCCGGCTCCGACGGCGAGGTGAACAGCCGCTCGCGGACCCGCGCGAGGGTGCTCTCAGACGTTGCGGCGGGCCTGAGCTCACGCAGCCTCCCGCCGGCGGCGAGCAGCCGCCCGCGCAGCCTGCCAAGGGGTGCATCCGCGCCCGCGGGGACATCGGGAAGGAACACGTCGACCGGCATGCGCTCGCCGATCGCCTCGATCAGCCGCCCCATCGCCGGCTGCAAATCCAGCACTCCCCACACCAGCAGCCCAAGCCCATCGAGCAGCGCCGGATCCGCGGCGGCGAGCGCGTCATCGGGGTCATAGAACCTCGTCCGCCGCGACTCGAACGCGGCGAGGATCCCCGCAAGCGCCATCGCCTTCTCCGGAGCGTCGGTCAGTCCGTCCAGCAGCGCGTGGAGTCTTGAGAGGTCATAGCCTGCGCCGCGCAGCTCCCGCACCAGCCGAAACAGCGCCTCGCCAAACCCCGGCGTCTCAGCGACCGGCGCGAAATACCCAGGATGCCGGCGCGCCACCTCGGCAAGCAGCACGCGCTCGGCGAGCGGCGGCAGCGCCCGGCGGCCCGACTCCACCAGCGCCCGTGACCCGAGCAGCAGCGCCAGGTCGCCGGGCATCAACACGCGCACGTTCGCATGCCCGCCCAACCGCACCGCCAGCCACCGGTGCAAAAACGGACGCTGCAGGGAAGTGCCGACCAGGACCGTGATCGGCGTCAGCGGATCAATGCGACGCAGCTCGGCGACGCGCTCCGCGAACGCCGCGTACAACGACGCCGGCTCACCGCTGACCACCCTGATCGACGCCACCTCAGCCTCCACCTCTCTCGCAACCGCTGATCGTGCACAAGCCCCACCATCTCAAGACCCGCATCCCGTCGAAGGGGGCGGCGACGCGACGAGCGCGCTCATCAGCGTGAGCTGGTCCTCCTGCTCGATCGCTTCGAGGTCGATGTCGAGGTCGGCTGTGGTCTGCATCTGGCGGCTGCTGTCCGGGTTGGAGGGAAGGTCGCCGGCGCGAGCCTGAACCTGACGGGTGGGTCTGGGAGCGCCGTCAGCTCGCCGGCGCCGTCGCCCGCCGTGAGCATGCTGCTTCTCCGGGAGCGCGTGCTTGGTCTTTGACTCGCAGGACCCAGGAATTGCGATCGCGGGGATGGAGGAGATGGAGCGGGAGGGGATCGAGCGTCTCGCCGAGGAGTTCCTCAGCGGCGTGCCGAGCTACGTCTGGGACGGCGAGTCGCTGCCCCCCGTGGAGGACATCGCCGGCAGCCACGTCGGGCTGCTGGTGCGCGACGTCGAGGATCTCAGCTGCGCTCCCGGTGCACCATCGGCCCAGGTCGGGCCGACGCTCTCAGGCCTCCTGCTTCCGATGCTCGGGGAGATCTGGGTCAACGCCGACGAGGCGCGGCGATGGCCGCCGCGGTGGCGCTTCACGATCGCGCACGAGCTTGGCCACTGGTCGCTTCATCGCGACGCCGAGCAGCCCGTCTACTGCCGCTCAACCTCGGTCGACCGCGACGAGGCTCGGCCACCCATCCCTCACCACGAGGACCAGGCGAATGTGTTCGCCGCGGCGGTCCTGATGCCGGCGCGACTGGTGCGCGAGCAGTACCTGAAGCTCGAGCGCGACTTCTTTTCGCTCTGCGACGCCATCGGCGCGTCGGGCGCCGCGATGGGACGTCGGCTGCACGCGGTGGTCAGTCCCGGGCGGGCTGACGCCGCGCGATGACGCGGCCACCGACGTCTCGGCGTCGACTTTCCACGACGGAGCGAAGGATGTCGACCGCCGGATCGTGACGGCCCTCGCATCCTCTGTCACGACCTTCTGACGATCGGCTGACGCGCCTCCGACGGGCGGCTTATGCGTGGGCTCGATGGTCCTATCCGGACCCTCGAACCGAAAGGAACCCATGCCGACTGCACTTGTCACTGAACCGCCTGAGATCGCTGACGCCGATGTCCACTCTCCCCGCGAGCCGACCGCCGGCGATGCCCGCGCGGCGGTCGCGAGGATCTCGCGACTCGCGCAGGTAATGCTCGGATTGCTGTGGTTGCTCGACGGCGCTCTGCAGTTTCAGCCGTACATGTTCGGCAAGACGTTCATCACCGGGGTGCTGCTGCCGAATGCCGCGGGGCAGCCACGGTTCATCGCCGCGCCGATCATCTGGATCGCTCATCTGATCGAGCCGCACGTTGCGCTGTTCAACGGGTTCGCCGCGACGTTGCAGGCCCTGATCGGGCTTGGTCTGCTGTACCGGCGAACGGTCAAGCCGGCGCTTTTGGTGTCGTTTGTGTGGGCGCTCGGGATCTGGTTTTCAGGCGAGGGCCTGGGCATGATCTTCACCGGCAACGCGAGCCCGCTAACCGGGGCCCCCGGAGCCGCGCTGCTGTACGTGCTGGTGGGGCTGATGTGCTGGCCGCGCGCCGGCACGCTGCGGGCGCGGACTCGCGGGCGTGGCGCCGGCTCCGGGCTGATCGGTGAGCGCGGCATGCGCCTGACCTGGGCGGGGCTGTGGCTAGGCTCCGCCGCGCTCTGGCTTTCCCCGGCAAACGACGGCGCGAGCGCGGTGCACGACGCGATCGCCACAGCCCCGTCGGGCGTGGGCTGGCTGTCGAGCGTTCTGAGCTTCGCAGCGAGGATCACCGCAGGCCAGGGCACGACGATCGCAGTTGCGTTGGCGCTTCTGTCGGCCACGATCGGCGTCGCAGTTCTGCGCAGCTGGCACGCGAAGGCGTTCCTCGGACTCGCGATCGCGATCTCGGTCCTCTACTGGATCGTCGGCCAGGGGCTCGGTGGGGTGTTCACCGGCCAGGCGACCGACGTGAGCACCGCACCCCTGATGATCCTGATCGCCGCGATCCTGCTCGCGCGAGGGCGGGTCAGCGAGCTTGGAGAGCAACGGCGGTCTCACCGCATGACCCGTGACGTCGTTGCACCTGACGCCGATCGGTCAGGCCGCAGGCCGACTCGACGGCACCAGCAGGATCAGCTCGGTGAGCACCAGCAGCCGACAGCCAGGCGGGCCGCGGTGCGGGCGTAGGCGGTCCGGCGCCGGAGCGCGGCGGCGCCAGCGACCAGCACAAGGCAGATGATGGCCTCGGCGACGCCCGCGTCATTGGCAGGGGCACCGCGGACATGACGGCGAGCGAGCCTGCCTGGAGCAGCATCCGGACCGCCACCGGACGCTCGGCTCCTTGAGCCTGCAGGGCTCGCGTCACGCGCCCCCCGTGAGTTCGCGGCTGGTCGCTGGCGGCTCGGCCTGTCTGCTCATGCTCGTCTGGCAACCCCCTCGAACGAGGCGAGCTCAATCGGCCGGCTGGCGAGGTCCCCGGCGGCTCAAGACGGCACCGTGGCGGCGGTCGCGTTCGCCCTGA
>Ga0209061_1000956_pt1 | contig 55658 bp, 46 predicted proteins | sample Coa_R1_10_FD_187157 | JGI IMG/M metagenome (GOLD analysis project Ga0209061, IMG submission 187157) | Surface soil microbial communities from Centralia Pennsylvania, which are recovering from an underground coalmine fire - Coalmine... | ecosystem: Environmental > Terrestrial > Soil >... | reverse complement strand
CAGGGTGCCTCCCTGAGACAGGGTTGCCTGCTGCGCAAGCAAGAGATTGGCGTTGCCGCCATCTGTATCACTCTCGACGTTCGTATCACCCATTGTGACTGTCTGGGCCGACGCCGCAAGGCTGCCGCCAAAGAATAAGGCGAGAGCAACGATTAGCGATAGCGAGACAAGCGTCGTGTCTCGCCTCGCAGCAATCGAGGCAAGCGTCCCTTTTCCTCTGGATGAAAGAGCGGAAAGACGTATTAACCTGAATATGCAGCTAGAAATGGCGGTTCGTAATCGTGATCGAGGCTCCAGCCATAATAAGCTAGCGTCCATAGGCGTTTTCATGGGCTAACCCCCTCAAATGTTGACCCTTTCGAAGGAAAGACGGCAAGAGGCCGTGTAGCAATAGCGCTATTAGAGCGTATGTGTTCTTATTTAGATTCGAAATAGCGCACCTAAACACTAAGCCCTTGCTAACGCTAACCTACCAGAAAATTTGTCTAAACATTGATCTTAAATGGCCTCCGGCAAGGCTCTTGTTGGCCATTTTTATGCTGCCACTATCTAACCTTCGCTTGATAAAATGTCCGCTGTTTAGTTTTCACAGCGAAGCGATGAAGTGGAATATGATTTTATTGACCCACCCCCTTGATGGGTCCATTTTGAAACTTCAGAGGCATCAGAATCAGCTATGATGGCGCGAAGCGCAAAGAGGAAGCGCAAAGAGATCGAAGTTCCGTTGATATGCCTCCTAACAGCCTCTAGCCTCCTCGATGCTGCGAGAGGGCCAGAGCTAACGCCCTTTGCGAAGAAACGCCGCGAAGGCGGCGCGGGCCTCATCCGACCTCATTGCAATTGAAAAGAGGCGGGCCTCTTCTTCGATTCTTGCTTGAATTTCTTTGGCATCGCCGCGCATCAGGCGGCGCGCCGCCGCCAGTGCCGCGCTGGGTTTCGCCGCGAGGCGCCCTGCCCTTTCGATCGCGTTCCTTCGCAGATCCGGCGCCGGAACGACGGCGTTGATGAGCCCGAGGCGCAGCGCCTCTTCCGCGTCAAAGGATTCCCCGAGCAGCAAAAATTCGGCTGCCTTTGCCATGCCGATCCGGCGTGGCAATAGAAGCGAAGACGCGGCCTCCGGCACAAGCGCGAGATCGACAAAAGGCAGGCGGAACACCGTGCCTGGCGCGGCATAGACGAGATCGCAATGCAGCATCAATGTCGCGCCGATACCGATCGCGGCGCCATCGATAGCCGCGACAAGCGGTGTTTCGCAGGAAGCAAGTGTCTTGATGAAAGTAAAGGCTGGTAATTCGCCCGGCCCGCCACCCGCTTCAAGAAAATCTTTGAGATCATTGCCTGCACTAAACATGCCGCCCGAACCAGCAAACACAATGGCTCCGATCGAGGGTTCGCGGTCAGCCTTACGCAGCGCCTCCGCTGCCGCTAAATACATTTCGCCCGTCAACGCATTCTTCTTCGCTGGCCGGTCGAAGATCACACACAAGACCGCGCCTTCCTGCTCGATCCTCACGTTCTGCGTTTGCATCCGAGCTCCGGGTTTGCAAAGAGACGGCTTCGGACTTCACTGGCAAAGAACGGCGGCGCCCGCATGCACCGAGCCAGCACCGCGCGTAATGGCGCGTTCGAGGCCGCAAGACCCGACAGCAATGGTCTCAGCGAAAAACCGCGCTGTCGCGATCCGCGCCGGCAATGCCGGGTCGTCATTTCCGGCAGCCAAAAGCCGATGCGCGGCAAGCGCGCCCCTGGCGAGCGCTGTCCCGCCCCGTGCCAAAGCAAAGAGCCGCAGATAGGGCGTCGCACCAGCCAGCGCATCATGCGGGCGGACAACGGAGGTTTCCAGCATGAAAGTTGTGGCGCGTTCCAGTGCGTCCACGCAATCGGCGAGGCATGCTTTCATTCCACCGAAGCTTTCCGCACTGTTCTCTGCGAATCCCTCTATCGAAGCGCGCATGTCGGCGATTTCGCGGCGCACGAGAGCGCCGCCCAATAATCCGAGCTTTCGCTGCACAAGATCGATTGCCTGAATGCCGTTTGTGCCCTCATAAATCGCAGCGATTCGTGCGTCCCGCAAAAATTGCGCGACGCCGGTCTCCTCAATGTAGCCCATGCCGCCATAAACTTGGATCGCGAGGGAGGCAGCCTCAATGCCGATGTCGGTAGAAAACGCCTTGGCGGCCGGCGTTAGCAGCGAGGCCCGCCCGGACGCGAGTTCCCGCGCGGCTTTGTCTTTTTCGCGGTGCGAACGATCGATCGATTCCGCCGTCATGAGACAGATGGCCCGCGCGGCCGCGGTCAGCGCCTTCATGGTCATGAGCATCCGTGCAACGTCGGGATGCTGAACAATAGGACTCATCGGCCCGCCCTTGCTGCCGATGACATGACCCTGCCGCCTTTCCTTCGCATAAGCGAGGGCCTCCTGAAACGACCTCTCCGCGAGCGCGAGGCCTTGAACACCCACATTGAGCCTTGCGCTGTTCATCATTGTAAACATGCACGCAAGTCCCTTGTTCTCCCCGCCGATCAGAAAGCCGGCCGCGCCGCCGTGATCTCCAAAGACCATTGTGCAGGTGGGTGAGCCATGGATCCCGAGCTTGTGCTCTAGAGATACGCAAGCGACATCATTACGTGCACCTAGAGTGCCATCTGCATTGACCAGAAATCTGGGCACGAGGAAAAGCGAGATGCCGCGTGTTCCCTCCGGAGCCCCCGGCAAGCGCGCCAGCACGAAATGAATGATATTCTCAGCCATATCGTGTTCGCCGAAGGTGATGAAGATCTTCGACCCAAAGATCTTGTAACTTCCGTCCGGCTGGCGCTCAGCTCTCGTTTTAAGCGCGCCCAAATCCGAACCTGCCTGCGGCTCTGTCATAACCATGGTGCCGGTCCATTCGCCAGAGACGAGCTTCGGCAGATAGAGCCTCTTCAAATCTTCGGCCGCATGCGAAACCATCACCTCAATCGCGCCGAAGGTCAGCAGCGGACAAAGGCCGAAGGCCATGTTCGCGGAGTTCCAGATTTCGATGCAGGCGGTGTTGAGGAGCACGGGCAGGTCCATCCCGCCATAGCCGGAGGGGCCAGCGATTACATTCCATCCGCCCGCCGTCCATTTCCGGTAGGCTTCGGCGAAGCCTGGCGCGGCCGTCACCCTGCCCTCTCGAAATTTCGCGCCTTCCTTGTCGCCGGTGCGGTTCAATGGAGCGAGGACATTTTCGGCAAATTTCCCAGCTTCCCTAAGGGTCGCCTCGGCAAGACCGCCGCCAAGATCAGCATAAAGCCCATCCTTGCCATCAAGGTCTATCCCCACTTCATGAATCATGGAGAAAAGAATATCGGCGACGGGCGCGCGATAGGTCATCGGCATCTCCGAAAAGATCTTTCCACTCTTGATCCTAGAGCACTCCGCGCGGCCCAGGATGTACGAAGCTGATAGTTAAATTATAAGGCAATTGCAGCACTTCCATCGGCGAAGGTCAAAAGCGGCGGATGAAAAAGAAATTTTTTGTGCAAAATCCTGGCCCCGCCAGGCAAATCGCGGCGGATGCGGAGGGCATTGCCGAGGCGGCGGACATCTTGCGCCGCGGCGGGCTTGCCGCTTTTCCGACGGAGACGGTTTACGGCCTTGCCGGCGATGCAACCTCGGACGCAGCGGCCGCGCGAATTTACGCAGCGAAGGGACGCCCGAGCTACAATCCACTTATCGCCCATGTCGGCAACCTAGAGGCGGCGCTCAAACAGGGCATATTCTCGGAGGAAGCCCTGCGTCTCGCCAAGGCCTTCTGGCCGGGCCCGCTGACACTGGTGGTGCCGCTCGCACCCAGCGCAACCATCTGCCCCGCCGCGCGGGCAGGCCAGCCAACGGTTGCACTGCGCGTCCCCGTCCATCCAGTCGCGCGCGCCCTGATCTCGGCGGCAGGGCGGCCGCTCGCGGCGCCCTCGGCCAACCGCTCCGGGCGGGTCAGCCCGGTCACCGCAGCGCATGTTGCGGAGGATCTTGGGGACGCGATCGATCTCATTCTCGATGGCGGCCCCTGTCCGGTGGGTGTTGAGTCGACTGTCGTCGCCTGTGTCGAAGGAGCCCCTCGCCTCTTGCGGCCGGGCGGAATCACGAGGGACAGCATTGAAGCCGTACTTGGCCGCCGGCTTGCCGGCCCTGGCGGCGGACCGCTTGCCTCCCCCGGCATGCTCGCCTCACATTATGCGCCGCGCGCAAGGCTTCGGCTTGAAGCGACGAAACTCGATGCGGATGAGGCAGGCCTTGATTTCGGCGGGATTTTTGGCGCGCATAAGAATGTGCTTGATCTCTCGCCGGAGCGGGATCTTGAGCAGGCCGCCGCCAATCTCTTCGCCTATCTGCGAAAGCTCGATGCGCTCGGCCTGCCCCGCATCGCCGCCGCGCCGATCCCCCATGAAGGATTGGGCGAAGCCATCAACGACAGGCTGGCGCGCGCCGCCGCCCCGCGCGGGCGCGATGAAGGGGCTTTTGAAGAGTAGGGCGTTGCCCGGTTAGTAGGTGCAACAATTTTGGGGTAAAATCCTGATGTCAGCGTCGAAGGTTAAATGCACATAGTACCTCCCTGCGCAATCTGCTCTCCTTTCTCTTGATGGTGAAAGCCGCTCGCGCAAAGAAGGCCGGCCCCCTCACATATTCGGATAGTTCGGGCCGCCGCCGCCTTCGGGCGGCACCCAGTCGATGTTTTGCGCGGGGTCCTTGATATCGCAGGTTTTGCAGTGGATGCAGTTCTGCGCATTGATGACGAAACGCGGATCGCTCTTCAGCGCCTCATTGCCATAGACGACTTCATAGACACCCGCCGGGCAATAGAGCCGCGCGGGTTCGCCATACTCAGGGAGGTTTCGCGCGACCGGAATGGAGGGATCCTTGAGATGCAAATGGCAGGGCTGGTCTTCCTCATGATTGGTGTTCGAGATAAACACCGAGGAAAGCCGGTCGAAGGTGAGCTTGCCATCCGGCTTTGGATAGCGGACCGGCGTAACCTTTGCGAGCGGCTTCAGACTTGCGTAATCTGGCCCGCCATGCGGCAAAGTTCCAAAGGGCGAAACGCCGAAAATTTCATTCATCCACATATCAAAGCCGCCGAGAATAATCCCGGCCCGCGTCCCGTATTTCGACCACAGCGGCTTGGCGTTGCGGACCTTGTATAAATCGCGGCCGATCGGCGAGTCACGCCAGGCCTCCTCGTAGGAGATAAGCTCATCATGCGCACGTCCGCTTTTGAGCGCGGCAGCGACATGCTCGGCCGCGAGCATTCCAGAGTACATGGCGTTATGCGAGCCTTTTATGCGCGGTACATTCACAAATCCCGCCGAGCAGCCGATCAGCGCGCCGCCAGCAAAAGAAAGCTTTGGCACTGACTGGAAGCCGCCCTCGGTGATCGCGCGCGCACCAAAGGAAATGCGCTCTGCGCCCTCAAACAAGGGCGCGATCACCGGGTGGGTTTTGAACCGTTGAAATTCATCGAATGGCGATAAGGTGGGGTTTGAGTAATTCAGATGGACCACGAAGCCGGCGGCAACGAGGCCATCCTCGAAATGGTAGAGAAACGAACCGCCGCCCGTTTCGTCATCGAGCGGCCAGCCAAAGGAATGCTGGACGAGACCTGGCTTATGCAGTGAGGGATTGACACGCCATAGCTCTTTCAACCCGATGCCAAATTTCTGCGGCTCGCGATCCTTGTCCAATCCGAATTTCGCGATCAGCTCCTTGGCGAGTGAGCCGCGCGCACCCTCGGCAATCAAAGTATATTTGCCGCGCAGCTCCATGCCGCGCGTGAAATTGCTCTTAAGCTCACCGTTGCGGGCGATGCCCATATCTCCGGTCGCGATTCCCAGAACCTCGCCTTTCGCGCCATAAACAATCTCGGAGCCCGCGAAGCCGGGGAAAATATCAACCCCCAGAGCCTCTGCCTTTTTGCCAAGATAACGCACGACATTGCCGAGCGAGCCGATGAAATTGCCGTGGTTGCTCATGAGGCGCGGCATGATGAAATTGGGCAGCCGGAAAGCACGCGTTGGGCTCAATACATAGAAGCGATCGGCAGTAACTTCCGTCTTGAGGGGGCTCTCCTTGTCTTCCCGCCAGCCAGGGAGGAGCGTATCAAGCGCGCAAGGATCGATGACCGCGCCCGACAGAATATGAGCGCCGGTTTCAGCACCTTTCTCGATAACCACCACCGAGATTTCTGGATCAAGCTGCTTGAGGCGGATCGCGGCAGCAAGACCAGCGGGGCCCGCGCCAACGATCACAACATCGAAATCCATGCTTTCGCGGGGGGGCAATCTCGATCCTGCCTCGGTCATGGTGCGATCTTGCCTCCCGGAATGGGTCCGAAACCCGGCCCTTGCTTTTTCCTGCCCATGAAAAGATTGGGCATGATTCGAAAAATAAGGAAGATTAAGAATGCTAGGGGATCACGCTTTTGAGTTCAATGCGAAGAAGGATGCGGCCGGGCCTCACAGCACCCAGCTGCTTTCCCTCCCTGCATAGGAAAGCGCTGATAAAGAAGTTGGACGTTTATGATCGGTTCTGCCCGTGACTAAGAGTTTCGCTGCGCTGCTGCGCTGGTATGCGGAAATGGGCGTCGATATCGCTGTCGACGATGCTCCTCATGACCGGTTCGCCGAGGCTCAGGCCAGAGCGTTCGCTCCGGCGAAGCCGGAGAAATCGCCCGCTGCCCCGCAGCAAAGAGCAGAAACAGCACGGCCCAGCGTCATCCGCGAACCCGCTTCGGCCCTCCCCGCGGACGTCATCGAGGCGAGCGCCTCGGAGTCGGCTTCCGCTGCAACAAGCCTTGATGATCTTCGTGAAAGGCTTGCACGTTTCGAAGGCTGCGGCCTCAAGGCAACCGCGACGCAGCTCGTTTTTGGTGATGGCAACCCCTCCGCGGAGATCATGTTCGTCGGCGAGGCCCCAGGTGCGGATGAGGACCGTCAAGGTGTGCCCTTTGTCGGACGGGCCGGCCATTTGCTCGACAAAATGCTGGCCGCAATCGGGCTCGACCGCAGTAAGGTCTATATCGCCAATGTCGTTCCCTGGAGGCCGCCGGGAAACCGGACGCCGACTCCGCTTGAGACAGCCGCCTGCCTGCCCTTCACACGCCGCCAAATCGAGCTTGTGGACCCGAAGATTCTGGTCTGCCTTGGCGCGGCGGCGGCACAGACCCTACTCGGCGGCAAGGACGGCATCCTGCGCATGCGCGGGCGGTGGTTCACCTATATGGCCGGAGATAAGCCCATCCGCGCGATCGCCATGCTGCACCCGGCCTATCTTCTTCGCCAGCCCGCGCAAAAGAAACTCGCCTGGCAGGATCTGCGGATGCTCGCCAAAGAGATCGATCGTTTGCATCTTTTTCCCAAACACGGCGGCAAGCAATCCGGCCAAAGCTTCACTGGCCGTTCGCATGACTGACCGCCCACACATAGGCGGCCACCGCTTTAACCTCGGCTTGCGAGAGCTGCGCGCCTCCTTTCGGCGGCATGGGGCTGCGGTATTGCTTGGGATTGGGTACGCCATCGTTGATGATCTTGGTAATTGATTGAAGGCTTCCATCGCCCCAAAGCCATTTGCTGCTTCTGAGGCTTGGGCCCAATGGCGAGCCTTCAGCATTCGATCCGTGACATCCCGCGCAGGTGCCTCCTGCTGCTTCGCCGCGGACAATCCGCGCGCCAAGCGCCACCTCTTCCGGCGTGGCGCCGGGAGGCACCGGCAAGGCGCGCGGCTCTCCTTGCTGTGCGCCAGCATTCGGATGAATGCCCTCTGGCGGAAGTTCGCTGGAAGCGGCAGACTCCGTGCCAGAAGGAGCGGCGGGAGCAGCTTCCATCCTGTTAGCCGATACATCACCGTGGAAGACCACGCGCCAGATGCGGCCGCTTACATCATCTGCAATGTAGAGGGCACCGTCCGGCCCAACAGCAAGCCCCGCCGGGCGGTGCAAAGCCCCGCCCGGGGTCTTGTCCGGCCCGGCAAAGCCATCGGCGAAGCGCACAAATGGCCCGGAAGGCCGCCCATCGGCTAGCGGTTGCACCACAACGTCATAGCCTTCCTGCGTGAAAGGCGCCCGGTTCCATGATCCATGAAACGCGATAAAGGCAGCGCCGCGATAGGCATCTGGGAACTGCTGCCCTTTGTAGATCAGAAGATCATTCGGTGCCCAATGGGCTGGAAAGGAGGCAACAGGCGCTTGCTTCCCCGCGCAGACGCCTGCGGTCTTGCCGCCGTCTCCCCCATACTCTGGTGCCAGTATCAGTTTTTGCTGGGCGTAGTCGAAGTAGCATTCCGGCCATCCATAATCGCTCCCGCGCTCAAGCAGAACCAGCTCCTCGGCAGGCTCGTTGGCGCCCTCTTGGGGTGTATAGAGTTCCGGCCAATTCTCTGAAAGCTGATCACGGCCGTGCTGGGTCACGAACAGACGGCCCGAAAAATCAAAAGCAAAGCCTTCGCCGTTGCGCAATCCGGTGGCGTAGCGTTCCTCCGGAGAAAAGTGCTGCCCCGTCTTGTTGGCGTCATAACGCCAGATGCCGCCCCGTGTTTCGAGCTCCGTGCATGGCTTGTGTCCGGGCGAATGCGGCATGCGGTTCGCGATCTGGCAGGAATTCGTCGCCGAGCCGAGATCGACGAACAGATCGCCCCTTTCGCTGATGATGAAAGGATGCATGGGATGATCGCCAGAAAGCGGCAGGCCCGAGACGATGACTTCGGGCTTCCCGCTTGGTGCAATCCCCGTTTCCGGCAAAGCATAGCGCACAATGCGGTCGTTGATCTCGGCATAAAGTGCGCCATTATAGAGCCCGATGCCAGTGCCCCCGGCGCCGCCGCTCGCGGGGGTCTCCCCAAAACGGACCACAACATCAGCCCGGCCCTCGCCCTTCGTATCCTGGAGCGCAACCAAAAAACCGGCAGAAGGCGGGGGTTCACTGTGGTAATAGCGGCCACTCCAGGTATTCACATAAACAACGCCATTTGGCGCAACAACAAGGTGGCGGGCGTGGCCGAGGTTGTCGGCAAAGATGGTCGCGCAAAAGCCAGGCGGCAATGTGAGGCCGCCATTATCGCCGGGGCAAGTCTGCATACCATTGGCCTCTGCCGGCGAGGCCGGTTGGGCGAAAGAAAGCGATCCGGTTGCGAGCAGGACGGAGGCAGCAATAAAGCTCGCCGCTGCCAAGGGCGCGCGCCGGCTTTGCGATGTGACATTTTGCATGGCATTTTCCTTTGACTGGGCAATCGCCAGAGATTCAAACCATGCCATCCATCTTCGCCTGAGGGGCCGAGGTCAGGCGAGACGCGGCTCCCGTGATTTCACGACATGAATGCGTAATCCAAAGCCGCGAACCTGCCACGCGGGCAAGGCGCTCGCCGCAGCATAGCGCGTCCTCGTCTCAAGTTGAAACGGGAAGGTGCACAGAAGGAGAATGGCGCGGTGACCAACTCCGATAAGATCATCAAAATGCAGACGGCTGCCAACGCGGCCCCCGAGAAGAAATAAGCTGGCGTGTTGTCGGCTCTTTTATCGAATTAGAGCGGAGTAGCGCAAAAGGAGTCCCACAAGCTCGGCTTGGCGCCGGGTATCCGTTTTAGCGAAGATTGATCTCAGTTGCGCCCGAAGCGTGCCGGGGCTTACTCCGCGCATCTCCGCGATTTCATCTATGTCATGGCCCTCCGCGAGCGCAACAGCGACTTGGGCTTCCGAGGCTGTCAGCCTGAATATTTGCCGCAAGTCTGGCACTTCCGGCAGGTCTTGCGCAGCCCGGTCCATGATCGTTAAGACCGCTCTCGCAAAGAAACGTTCCGCGCAAGGAGGCGCCAGCTTAAGCACTTGAACAAGAAGAGGTGACATCCCGGGCCGCTTGATGGCGACTATTCTAGGGCCATTGGATGCTTGGATCGCCTCTTCTACGATCGCTGAATGAATCAATTTTTGGAGCGACGAGTCGCTTTCGCTACTGTTAGCCCTTAATGATCCCCGCCGTACGCGCAAACCAGGACTCAGCATGGACTCCGTTTTTGGATCTATCTCCAGCACGCATCCTTTCCAATCGAGGAGAACGACACCGCATTTGAATGCGCCGAACGCTTCAAGCAGTGTTTTGTGGTATAATTCACGAACGCAAAGTCCCAAATTTCCAGCTTCTCGGATCTGCGGGCTAAGAAGGCCCAGCATGTCGATTTCCGCCGTAGAAAATGGCCGAGAAGCGGTTGTACGCTGCAGTTCGAGGACCAAACTCGAAGGTCCTTCTCCCGCAAGGACCGTGGCGGCAAACCAGCGCAAGTCGAAGCGATTAATGAATTCTGCATTGTATGGAAGGCTATCCAGTTCCGACGAGTTGAAGACCATTGATTCTGTTACTACGGCCTTGCCTTCCGCGAAGGCCGTTAAGCACCTCTGCAGGCGTGCATCCTTGTCGCACCAGCCTTCACGCAAGCCGTAGTTAAAGATCTTGTCCAAAGAAGACGACCAGATCGGTGCACGCAACGAGGGTGGCCCGTACTTTATTACCCATCCTTCGGCGTGGAAAGCGTCGGCCAAATTTTGAAGGGCATCAATCCAAAGTTCCGGCTGTGGAGCGGCTTCGCGCAATGCGCTGACTGCCTCTGGAGCCCGCAGGTTATTCCAGTCGTCCATGGTGCGTTCGTGTGTCACAGCTTGAACCCCGCCGACCGACTCTGGCGTACCACAAACTGAATATCTGATTTGGGTATCTGATTCGGGAGATGATGATGGTTAGTCAATGTGTTAGTTTATCATTTATGACAAACAACAACAATAATTAATCTGATTTTTGCCGTAATTTTGACAGAGATGCGCAGCCGCGGAGCCTGACTCCGCAACAGGATGGTTTATGCGAAGTTAATGAATTAGGGCGCTGGAGATGGCTCATGGCCACACCGAAAGACCATCAACATAATAGATTATTTATGCGGTTTTACTCAAGAGTTGGGACGAGGCCACAGTGAGCCAACAATCAAGTTTTCCATCAACCAATTCTGTGCCCAGCGAGAGCATGCAATTCACAGCTGACTATGTAGGTCAAATGTTGCTTGATCTCGCGAAGCTAGCGGACTCTGCGGGGTATCGGCGATTATCTGCCCTCATAATTCTTGCTTCGATCGAGGCGGAGACTTGCGCCAAGCGCGGGGTCTCGCGTTAACCCTAACGCTGCGATCCGAAAAGCTGGCATGCCACTGCAAGATCCCTACTCGGTCCGCACTTTGCGGTTTACGGTAATACACCATAAAAAAATTCGTAAAAAAACATGATAATCTATCATTTAATGCTGAAAAAACCATATCACTACGAAGTGCGAAAGAGTTTAAGCGTTCAAGTAGCGTTCCAGCCCGGAGGCATCGCCCTCAAATCTGTGGCGCCGTCCAGATGACGATGTCGCGCATGACGCGGGCGAGCGCCGTGTTAAGAGCGGCAGCCACAGCAGGCGCATCGGCCGAGGCCACCGGAACGGCACTTGAAAAGATGCGGCCAGCGATGATGCGCCCGCTTGAGGCAAGGATTTGCGCGGCGATTTCGACGTCTGCCGCGCCCCGCGCCGCATCGAATTCAAACCGCCGGATGCTGGTTTGCAGGCTGACGTCAGCGAGTATTCCCGGACGCCCGACCTCCCGCAAGAGACGCGCGTTTTGAAAACTCTCGATGAGCCGGCTCTGAACCAGAGAAGGCAAGGTGTCTGCCCATTGCGCGCCGGGGAGATAGGCAACAGATTGCGCATCGGAGCGTATGACGATGCGGTCCGACCTGGCGGGGAGCGCCGCATCCGGCAGAAGAACGGCAAGCTGTCCCCGGCCCGCGCGTCCAGCAAAACCGCCCTCAGCGGCGGAGAGATCATATGTCACCCTTGACGCGGATGAACAAGCGGCGAGCAGGGAGAGAGCAACCCAGGCACCCAAAGACGGCAGGAGGCGGCGTATCCGCGCTATCCGCAACGGGCCCAAATCCACAGCATGGATGAGTTTAACACAACGCATCCCCATACTCATTCCCGCATAATGCACGCTCATTCCCGCATAATGGAAGCCGCCAGCTCCCGATCGAGGAAGCTCTCATACACGCGATTTTCGCCTGGACCATGTACCCGCGCTTTCGCTTAAAGCATGGAATGCTTTCGTCAAGATATCTCCAGGACACGCCAGGGAGCCGGCCGCAATTCATCCCTGGCTGCGAAGAGCACCGGACTGTTCAGAAAGTCATTGCGATTTGCCGAACAGGAACTGCTGCGGATTGTTCTCGATCGAGCGGACAACCTGGTTGATCTGCTCAAGCGTCTTGCGCCCATCCGCAGCCAAAGCCTCATATTCGCGCAAGCCAGACCCTGAGAAACGGTTCAGGTTGGCAGCAATTTCCTTAGTCCGCGTATCAAAATTATCAGCCACTTTCTTGAGCGATCTCGCAGCCGCCGCAATGTCCCCGAGGGGACCTTTTGGGTCACCCGGTCCGAAAGAGCCATTGATGTTCGTCAGCAAGGAATCGAGCTTGTCGGCCGCCGTATTGAGCTTCACTGAGAGCGATGCAAAGTCGGCAACCATCGTCTTGATGTCCCCCGACTTGGCGGCAAGCGCGCCGGAGATGGCCTCGAAATTTTTCACGCTCGCCGTCACCGAGGCGGAATTGTCATCAATCAGATGGTTCATTCTGGTCAAAAAATCGGTCGCCTGGTTTGCGATCCGCTGCGCGGCCACAACGAGATCCTGGAATTGCGAGCGCTCGGCGATGATGACACCCGGCTCTTGCGCGCTCGTCGCAAGCGGCGGCGCATTGCTCGCCCCGCCCGTCAATGCAATAGAAGCAACGCCGGTGAACCCCGTATATTCGAGCTGCGCCTTGGTGTCGGTGCGCACCGGCACCTGTTCACCCACTTCGGCCAAGGCATAAACGCGGGATGGATCCTGCGGCATCAGGCCAATCTTCGTGACCGCGCCGACCGGAACCCCGTTGAAGAGAACGACGCCGTTATTCGATAGTCCCGAAATCGACCCTGTGAAAACGATCTTATATGTTTTCCGTCCGCCTTGCTTCTCGGCTCCTGCAAACCAATACAAAAAGCCGAAGATTCCGGCGATGACAGCCAAGGTGAAAATACCTATCAAAGCATAATTCGCACGGGTTTCCATCTGACTTCGCTTGCCTTTCCAATCTTGCGCGCTGCTTCACGCTCAACCCGGCACGCCAGACACCGCATCGCCCGGCACAGGCTCCGCCCCCTGCCCGGCCATACCGCGGCGCCCGGCACAATCCACAAGACGCGCCCTTTTGCCGTGGAAATAAGCGTGGACCCAGGGATGCTCCGACGCAAGCATCGCCGGAATCGGCCCCTCCGCGACCACTTTTCCGTCCGCGAGCGCGGCAACCCGGTCGCAGACTGAATAGAGACTGTCGAGATCATGGGTCACCATGAAGACAGTCAGCCCAAGTGTGCGCTGCAAGGTGGCGATCAATTCGTCAAACTCCGCGGCACCGATGGGATCGAGGCCCGACGTTGGCTCGTCGAGAAAAAGGAGCTCGGGATCGAGCGCGAGCGCCCTCGCAAGAGCGGCGCGTTTGGTCATGCCGCCGGAAAGCTCGGAGGGGTACTTATTGGCTGCGTCAGGATCGAGCCCGGCGAAGGCGATCTTGAGCATTGCTAATTCTTCCGAAAGGCGGGGCGACAACTGCAGATGCTCGCGCATCGGAAGCTGGACATTCTGCTTGACCGTCAGTCCCGAGAATAGCGCCCCTTGCTGGAACATCACACCAATGCGCTGCTCGATTGCGGCATATTCGGCCGGTGTGACGGTATCGAGGTCGGCGCCGAAAATCTCGATGAGCCCGCTGCGCTTTTGGATAAGTCCAAGGATCGTCCGGGTGAGAACCGATTTGCCAGTGCCGGAGCCGCCAACGAAGCCCAAAACCTCGCCGCGGTAAACGTCAAGATCGAGGCCTTGCATAATGAGTTGATCGCCAAAGCCCACCACAAGGTCACGCACCCTGATGGCGGCCTCCGGTGTGCGTTGAACTTGTGCTGGCCAGGCTCCAGGCTTGGCGTCTTGCCCAGGCTTGGCGTCTTGCAATGCGTGCCCGCCGCTCAATATCTGATCCCCGCGAAAAATAAGGCAAACAGCCCGTCGGCCACAATGATCATGAAGATTGACTTGACCACCGACGCGGTGACCTGCCGCCCGAGCGACTCGGCAGAGCCCTTGACGGCCAAACCTTCCACGCAGGAAATCAAACCAATGATGAGCCCCATGAAAGGCGCCTTGATCAATCCGCTGAAAAAAGTGTGAAGGATGATCGCCTCGCGCAGCAACGTCAAAAATCTTGGAGGCGAGATGCCTTGATAGACCCAGCTCACCATGAGCCCCCCGCAGATTCCCGACATATCGGCAATGAATGTCAGGAGGGGAAGACTAATGACCAGGGCGAGGATACGGGGCACGATCAGTATTTCGACCGGCCGCAATCCCATGACGACCAGCGCATCGATTTCCTCGCGCAACTCCATCGAACCCAGTTCGGCGGTGATCGCCGAGCCCGAGCGGCCTGCCGTCATGATCGCGCTCAGCAAAACGCCGAGCTCGCGCAGCATTAAAATGCCAATGAGATCGACGACGAAGATCGTCGCGCCGAACCGCCGCAGCTGAAAAATACCCTGCTGCGCGATGATCGCACCGGCCAGAAAATTGATCAGAGCAATGATCGGTGCACCGCGCAGGGCAATATTCTCAATCTGTACAACAAGCGATGTTCCGCGGAAATGCGAGGGGCTGACGAGGGTCTTCCCGATCGCCGCGACGACCTCGCCAAGAAAGCTGATACCTCTATAGAGGTCAGCGCCCGCAAACACCACGCTCTCCCCGATATCGGAGAGAAGACGAAGGACATAAGAGCCGCTTCTAGGTTCCGGTACATCAAGCTGCCGGTAGCTGGCCTCGCGTAATAGAATCTCATACTCCGGGCGAATGGACTCGATCGTTGCATTGATGCCCTTGGCATCGAGCATCTGGCGCGTCCGGTCAATAAGCCACGCCCCAGCCGTGTCGAGCCGTGCGACCTGGCCAAGGTCGAGAATAACCCGGCGCGCCCCGGCACTCTCTGTCACGAGGCTGTCCGCCCGCGCCTCGATCGCAGCCGAAGCGTCGATCGTCCAATGGCCGCCAAGGCTGAGCGTCACGCAATCAGCCGCACGATGACTGGAAAATTCAGGGCCGTTAGGCTTATCCATTCCTCGACTCGCTTCAGAGAACCCCAGCGCCTTGGCGCATGCAGGAGCAGACAGTGCACCGTAATTTCTTCAAGGATATAATTTCTTTAAGGATATGCTCCTTCCGCCCTTAAGTGGCGAGGATTGCTCCGCCCCGGGCTCGCCTTCCGCTTCCTGTTGCATGATAGTTTATCCAAAAGCTTTACAGTTTTTACTCATATCTTCGGCAGTCACAGGTCAACACGGCTTTGGCAGCGACTTGCGGCGAAGTCGAGGCAAACAGCGATCCTTGTTGCACAAAAGTCACGCCGCTCGAATTATCGTGCCGTTTTACTAGCCGGACCTTGGCAGGTTGCGGATGTTTACTTGACTTTTCGTTGAGAAAGTCCGCACGTTCGATCACAAAGTTGTAACCCTCCTATCCATGGGACAAAGCGTGCGAGCGGCCAGCCTGCATCGTGGCGTGTCACGAAGCTTCGCGAAAGATTGGACGCGAGCTGTCCGTTTCTGCCTTATTGCCGTCGCCTGTCTCGCTCAATTATGGGGGACTGCCCAGCACAGCCATGCGCTCGGCATTGCCTCGCAGTCTGCCCTCTTCGCCACTTCTGCCTCGGGCTCCGGCCTTACGGCCGCGGGCTTCGGCACGGATCAATCCAGCGTTCCGTGCGCCCATCATGCCAGCCCTCGCGACGGCAACGGCCCCTCGCCCAGTGAAAATTGCCCCTGCTGCGGAGGGCTGTGCTGCTGCTCCTTCATTGATGCTGCATTAGGCATTCTGCCACAGGAAACAGTGCGCGCCGAATATGCGCCGCTCATTTCCAAAACGGCTGCACCGGCGGCGTTTGCCGGCTTCCACGCGCAGTTCGCCGGATTTGCCGGGCAGCCCCGCGCGCCGCCGTCCTTGATCTGATTGATGAGCCATCGCCCGGCGCTGCTTTACTGCGGCTGCCGCGGCCTGTCTTTCTCCGTAAGATCAAGGATTAATCATGTCTTTCAAAGCCTCCCTGGCTTGCGCGGGCGCATTCGCCGCCGCGGCCACTTTCTCTGCTGCAGTCTTCGCGGCCGAGCCCGCACCGGCACCCCCGCCCCCGCCACCGTTCACCTGGACCGGCATTTATGTTGGCGGCCAAATCGGCTACGCCTGGAGCAACAATAATCTGTATTACGTCGCGTATGATCCGGTTGCTGCCCTCGGTTTCAACCCCAGCGTCTTTAGTTCTCCGGGCGGCGTGATCGGCGGCGCCCATGTCGCTTTTAACTATCAGATCGACAAGCCCCGCGGGGGTTTTGTCATAGGCGTCGAAGGTTCGGTTGATGGGACGAGTCTGAGCAATACGGCAATGACCGGCTTTGCTGGCTTTGGAGGCAGCTCCTTGTCCGCTTCCTCGAACGCCGATATCCAGGGTTCGATTCGCGGCCGCTTCGGCATCGCCTGGGATAGATTTCTGATGTATGCGACCGGCGGCGTCGCGTTCGGCGGCTTCAACACCAACTATTCGGTCGCCGGTAATATAAGCGGATTGGCGTCCATCAACGGCGGCGCACCCTTCTTCGCTTCCAACAGCTTTTCCAATACCCGCGTCGGCTGGACGGCTGGCGGCGGCATCAGCTATGCGGTCACCCCGAATTGGATTGTCTTCGCAGAATACCGCTACACGGACTTCGGCACTGTGGGCAATACAGCACTTGCCGCGCCTGCGTTTGCAACCGTTCCAGGCCTGGCGGGTGGCGTCCTCTACTCGAACCGCACGCTTAACGAAAACCAGGTGCAGGTTGGCTTCAGCTACAAATTCGATGTGAACCTTCCGGCACCGGATTTCTCAATGTTCTAAGCCAAGCTTTGCTGCTCTAAGCCAGGCATTGCTGCTTAACAGAAACTCAACACGCACAGCGTTGCTTGTAATCTATCTTCGATGGAGAAATCCATGCGTTGTCATTTCTTCGTTACATCGGCCGGCGCGCTCGCCATTTCTGGCGCCGCTTTCGCGGCCGAGCCCACACCAACACCACCCCCGCCTCCATACAACTGGTCTGGAGTCTATCTTGGCGGCCAGATCGGTTACGCCTGGGGCACCGACAACGTTTCTTGGACTGGAACTAACTATAACCTCGATCCCGCCGCCGGTTCATTCGGGGAGGGCCAACAGGGGGTCATCGGCGGCGCCCGCGTCGGCTACAACTTCCAGCCCAACTCGTGGTTCGTGGCAGGCATAGAAGCGTCCGTGGACGGCACGAGCCTGAGTAAAAATGTCACAACGCCAGTGGCGGACTTTGCGGGAGTCACATTTGGCAGCCTGGCGGCCAGCTCCAACGCGGCTGTCCAGGGCTCGATCCGCGGGCGCCTCGGCATTGCCTGGGACCGGCTCCTGATCTTCGGCACCGGCGGCGCCGCCGTAACCAGCTTCAACAGCACCTATGCCGATACGAGCGGATTCTTTACCGGCGTCCCCGGAACCAACGAGACCCTCTCATACACCCGCGCGGGTTTCACCTTTGGCGGCGGCATCGAATACGCCATCACGGACAATTGGTCGGTTCAGGCAGAATACCGCCATTCGAACTTCGGTCACATCTCGGACTATCCGTTCACCAATCCGCAGGCCGCCGCTGGGCTGCCTCCCGGCGGCTATTTCGTGGCGCAACATTATCTCACCGAAGACCAGGTCCAGCTCGGTTTCGCCTACCGTTTCGACATGATGGTTCCGCCACCGCCGCCTCCGCCTGCACAACCGATTGTCACGAAATAGCGGGTCAAACAGCTCAGTTTCTTAGACCGAGGATTCCTCATGTCTCACAAATCTTCCCTGGCCTGCGCTGGCGCATTCGCCGCGGCAGCCCTCTTCGCCGGCATCGGCCCGGCACATGCGCATACGGTCATTGGCAACCGGATTTTTCCTGCCACACTCGCCATCGGCGATCCCGGTGCCAATGACGAACTGACCTTGCCGACATTCGCCTACACTTATAATGCGGATGGCTCGCAAACCTATGATTGGAACTTTTTCTACGGAAAAAGGATCACCGCCGATCTCGAGATCCAAATCTCCAGCTCATTCATGCATCAGATCAATCCCCGTCAGAACGGATGGACGGGCCTCACGACAGCCGTGCTAGATCAGGTCATGGTCAGCACCGAGCATGAATTCGTCGTATCCGTGGGTGTTTCTGAACTGTGGGGCGGCACGGGCACTCCAGGCGTCGCCGATCAATTTACGACCGTCTCGCCGTTCCTTTTCATTGGCAAGGGTTTCGGTGACGTACCATGGGACTGGGCGCGCCCGATCGCGGTCGTCGGCAATATGGCTTATAATGTGCCGACGGTGGCGGCCGTCTACAATAACGGTGCCTTAGTCGCCCAGAATCCCACGTCACTCTTCTACGGTTTCACACTTCAATACAGCCTGCTCTATATGAACGGCTATGTTCGGGAGGTGCCGGACATTTTTCGGAACCTCATTGCCACCGTCGAAGGGAATTTCACGACCCCTGTTTCCAACATCGGTCCTTCCACTCTTGGAGCGGTGCCCGGAACGCATGAGACCACGGGCGTGATCGGCCCGGGACTCTACTACGTTGCCCATGATTATCAGCTCGGCGTCTATGGCGCATTCCCGATCAATCAAGGCAGCGGCAAACATCCGGGCGTATTCGCGAACGTGGATTTCTACCTCGACGATCTCTTCCCCAACACTCTCGGCAAGCCCATCTTCGGCGGCGACGAATCCCACGCCTTCGATCCGTGGCATGCCTTCCAGCAGTGAGGACACCATGCAAAAGCTCTTGAAACCATTCATCGCGGCCTTGCTGGCTTCTTCGCTGGCCGCGACCGCCGCTTTCGCCCATGCGTTTCTCGATCACGCGATTCCGGCCGTCGGCGGAACCGCGAGCCCTGGGCTGCAGGAGCTCCGGCTTTGGTACACCCAGGGCGTGGTCACCGCCTTTTCCTCTGTCACGGTCATCGGCCCCACCGGGCCGGTTCCGGCGAGCAAACCCGTGAACAGTCCTTCGAACCAGCAAGAGGTGATTGTCCGCCTCGGACGCGCGCTGGGGCCTGGCACCTATACGGTAAATTGGCGTGCGCTTTCGGTCGATACCCATACGACCACGGGCTCATTCCGTTTCACCATCTCGTAAGCCAAATGGAACGCGCGTTCGCGCGTATGTCGCCGGCCAGGCTCCGCAACTCACACGGGCGAGCCCGGCCGGGATCAACAAGAATCATCAGCCCTGAAAGGGGGCAGTCATGACGATTTTTCAATATCTCGTCCTCGCGCAAGACGTTGCTCAAGATGTTGGGCAAGACGCCATGGGGCAAATGGATCAATCGTCTGGACAAGCTCTATGGATGACGTGGTGGCCTCTCGTCGTCACGCGCTGGATCCATTTCGCGTCGGTATTCGTGCTGTTTGGGTCCTCGTTCTTCTGGTTCTATATGCCGCGCGAGCATTCATTGTCTCATCCCGGACAGCTGACCAAGACGCTCTCTGCGACAAGCGTCATGCTGCGCATCGCTGCGCCGCTCGCGGCGATTTCCGGTGTTGCCTGGATGGCGCTGGTTCTCATCAACATGACGAGCGACTTCCATAGTGTTCTCAATGCCGAGGATTTACGCCTCTACTTTTTTGAAACGCCGGTTGGCACGGTGTCCATCATCCGACTCGCGCTCCTTGCAGTGGCCGTCGTGGTTGCCTTCCTGCCTTGGCATGGCCGCGTGTGGTACTCCGCGCTGCTTCATACCGGCGCCCTGCTTCTGATCAGCCAGGCCTGGCTTGGCCATGCCGCCGAAGGCGGTTCTGGGGTCTACGGCGCAATCATGATCACCGTCTATGTCATTCACATGTTCGCTGGCGGCGCCTGGGTTGGCGGGCTACCGCCCCTTCTTTCTGGGCTCGTTGAACAACGCCATTTCGCCCCCAACGAAGCACGGATATGCACCGTCGATATCTTGTCGCGCTTCTCCGCCATGGGAATGGTTGCGGTGATTTTGCTTGTCGTGACCGGCATCACCAATGCGGGCTTTCGCGTTGCCGGGTCCTTCGGGGTGCTGTTCGATACTGAGTACGGAAATGTCTTGTTCACGAAAATAGGTATCGTCGTAGCGATGCTGGCCTTGGCTTATTTCAACCGCTTCGTTTTTATGCCAAGGCTGCGCCGTGCGGCACTCAAAGGAATGGGAGCTATCACATGGCTTGGCCGCAGTGTGGCTCTCGAACTGGCACTTGGCGTGGGCGTCATGTTCGTGGCGGCAGTCCTCGGAATTACGCCACCCCCGCAATGAGGAACGTTCAAAGCTGAGGTGACGATACGTACAGCAATCTATAGCAATTCAAGGAGATGGCCATGCGTTCAATCCTGCTTTCTGCCATCGTGATTTCCCTGATAGGGCTCGCGCCCCAGATCGTATACGCAGCAGCTTACACGCTGCAACAGTATCCGGAAGGTTTTGCGAACGCTAACGTTCCGTGCAGCGCCTTCAAAAGGCAGCCCAATGGATCATGGAAAGAAGTGGCAGTATTTGTTTTCAACGGTCAGCGTTTTACCGGGAACACATACGCCCCAGGTTCAAAAGAGGCTGGTATAATCAATCAAAAGTGTGGTGCGAGGTAACGTGCATCCTTTAGATCGCCGCCAATTTTTCGCCGCCGCTGGAGGTATTGCTGTGGCTATGCCAGCATCCCGGGCTTTTGCCCGGTTTAGAGGCGGCGCGTTCCTCGATCACGCGGTTCCGGGCGTTGGATTAACCGTGAGCGGACCGGTCCGCGAGCTAAGGCTCTCTTTCACGATAGGTGTGATTGCGGCTGCATCCAGCGTTGAGGTCAGAGGTCCTACGGGTGCTCTTATTGCATCCAGCAGGCCCGCCAATGATCCTTCCGATCAAAGCGTTGTCGCCGTGAGATTCGGACGTGCGCTGCCCCCTGGCGTCTATAGGGTAAGCTGGCATGTGGTCTCGGTTCATAGGCGCCCAACCTCGGGCACTTTCCGTTTCACAGTGTCCTGACCACATGAAGCCGGCAGTTTGGCGTCATGCTGATTTTGAAATCTATTTCAAACCTTTCATTGCAATGCCAAGTTTGCACATTAGTTTCTTTTTAGGGACACTATAAATGCTTAATTCCCGCAAGCAGGGAGAATGGCGTACTGTTGCCCAGCAAAGCGCGATAAAGCGCGATCCTGTAAAAACTTGGCCGGCCTGAGGTTGTGGATTCAGCTATGGAATTTGCAACGTGGAGAGCTTTTCCACGTTTACAAAGGGGTTGGTTCGGCCCCTGTCACCCGAACCCCTTGTTAGGAGGAAACTATGCAGCGTCGTGAATTCATTGCCGCCATCGGAACGGCGGCCGCCCTTGCATCAGCTTCGAAGGCATTCGCGCAAGGCGCGGGCGGAGAGATGGAAGAGATGCATCCGCCAAAATACGAGGCGCTTGAGAAAGCCTCCGGGCACTGCGTCCTGGCAGGTAATGATTGCCTGAGGCATTGCTTCGGCATGTTTAAGATGAAGGACACAAGCATGGCTGCTTGCGCCGATGCAGCCTATCAGCTTGTCGGGGCCTGTGCCGCACTTGAAAGGCTCGCCGCAGTCAACTCCGAGCACACCGGCCATTTCGCCAAGGTCGTCGAGATGATCTGCAACGACTGCAAGAAAGAATGCGATAAATTCCCGAAAGTCGCCGAATGCAAAGCATGCGGCGAGGCGTGCGAGAAATGCGCGGAAGAATGCCGTAAGGTTGCTGCCTAACCCATGATTTGGGTCAGCGGCGGGTTTTCTCTTTCCGGATATCAATCTGGCCCGGCCGCTGCCCCTGCCCGCACCGCGCCGCCTGAAGCACCCGCCATACGGATCATCCCTGAATTGACAGGCAGAACCCATCCCGCTAGCTGCCTTGCGATCACGAAACAACCAGGGCGAAACTCATGCAGCAAATATCATCATCATCCGCTGCACGGTATGATCTTCCGACGATCTGGTTTCATTGGCTCGTGGCCTTGCTCATCCCCATTCAATGGGGAAGTGCACAAGTCATTGATCTCTTTCCACAAGGCATGCCGCGGATCGATGCGCGATCGGTACACATCAGCATCGGCCTGCTGATTGGCGTTCTGCTCGCCATGCGGATTTTCTGGCGGGCGGCGCACGGGCGCATTTTACCTCCTGCGGAGGGAGTGATTGCACAACTTCTCGCGAAAACAATGCATTACACGCTTTACATGCTTTTGATCGGGGTGGTGTTCACTGGCATTTTTCTTGTCTATGTGCGCGGAGATAATTTCTTCGGCCTCTTTACTGTTCCAGCCTTTGATCCCGGCAATAAGGCTCTTCGCCATAATATAGGCGAGCTGCACGGAACGATTGCAAACATCATTCTCATCCTCGCAGGCTTTCACGCCGCCATTGCCCTCATCCATCATTATTTATGGCGAGACGGCATTCTGCTCCGCATGCTGCCGGCCAGAAACTGAACCCTTGACGGCGCTCTCGTACAAAGACTCCGTGCGTCCCCAGGCGCGCGATGCAACTTTTGGTGGTTCATGCCGGCAACGCCGCACATCGAAAAACACTTTCTCGCCTCGGCGCTTGTTCGTGACATCGTCATCGGGATGGCGGACGGGCTGACGGTTCCTTTTGCCCTCGCAGCGGGCCTTGCTGGGGCCATCTCCTCGACCGCCATCATTGTTACCGCGGGTCTTGCGGAAGTCGCGGCAGGCGCAATCGCCATGGGACTTGGCGGCTATCTCGCGGCGCGCACCGATATCGAGCATTACCGTTCCGAGCTCCAGCGTGAGCAGACCGAAGTCAGAGAGGTACCGGAAACCGAGCGCACGGAAGTGCGCCAGATCCTGCGTGATCAGGGCCTTGATCCGGTCCTGATCGAGAAGGTGACGGCTGAGCTTACCCGCGAGCCTGAACGCTGGATCAAATTCATGATGCGTTTCGAGCTCGGCTTGGAAGAGCCAGTGCCTGGCCGCGAACTCAAAAGCGCCATGACGATCGGCGGTGCCTATGTCACCGGCGGACTCATTCCCCTGTTACCCTATTTTTTCCTGACCGACGTTGCGCGGGCTCTTTCTGTCTCTATCGGGCTAACCCTTAGCGCGCTTCTGGTTTTTGGCGGGATCAAGGGGCGTCTCACGGGCGTCCGGCCGCTTCGAAGCGCGCTCCAGACAGCATTTATTGGCTCCCTCGCCGCCACAACTGCGTTTGCCATAGCAAGGCTCACCGGCCATTAATCGCGGTCCGTCGCGAAGCGAAGCAAATGTTCAACATCGATCCTATGATCCTGAGCCTTGCTGTTGCCCTTGGCATTGGCCTTTTGATCGGCATTGAACGCGAGCGCCGCAAGGGAACAGGACCCGAGCGCGCTGCTGCAGGCCTTCGCACTTTCACCCTTGCATCGCTCACCGGGGCGGTCAGCTTCATCACCGGCGGCGCGGTGCTTCTTGCCGTCGCCACCGCTGGAATTTTCGCGCTGGCGGCTCTTGGCTATTGGCGCAGAGTGACAGAAGATCCAGGCCTTACAACGGAAATCGCCCTCGTTTCAGCGACTTTGCTCGGCGGATTTGCGGTTACTAGGCCTGGGCTTGCGGCAGGCATCGCGGTTGCCATTGTCATATTACTCAATGCGCGTCAGGCGCTTCACCGTTTTGCGCGTTCCGTTCTGACCGAAAATGAGATTCGGGATGGCCTGACCCTTGCTGCCGCCACATTGATCGTCCTGCCAATTTTGCCAAATCAACAAATGGGGCCTTTCAGCGCTCTTAATCCGCACGCGATATGGATCATCGTCATCCTCGTCATGGCAATCGGGGCCCTCGGCCACATCGCGATACGGCTCGCTAGCGCCCGTTTGGGCCTTCCGATCTCCGGCCTCGCGTCTGGCTTCATTTCCAGCACGGCAACAATCGGCGCCATGGGGGCACGGGCATCCGCAGAGCCGGAGCTTCTTTTGCCGGCCGTGGCTGGCGCGGTTCTGTCCTCGATCGGGACCATCGTTCAGCTAGCGGCAGTTCTCGCCGCGACGAACGCTCAAGTCCTCCGGGCCCTTGCCATTCCGCTTGCCTTTGCTGGCGCCTCCGCCGATTTCTATGGCGTTATCTTCGCCTTTCTCGTTTGGCGCCAGAATTCGGGAAGCGTGGACGAGCATGGCCAGGCATTCAGCCCATGGGCTGCAGCTGTCTTCGGGGCCATGCTCACGGCGGTCCTGCTTGCGTCAAGAGCCATGAACGAATGGCTCGGCGCCTCCGGTATCGTGGCGACAGCTGCAGTGGCGGGATTGCTCAGTGTCGATCCAGCTGCAATCTCGGTGGCAGCTCTGGCCAATGCTGGGAAAATCACGGCAAGCGGTGCGGCGTTTCCCATCCTGATCGCGCTTACGGCGAACACAATCACAAAGGCGGTGCTGACGATCACCACGGGGGGGCCTAGCTTCGCTTTGCGTGTCCTTCCAGGATTGGCTCTCCTTGTCGCGGCTGCGTGGTCAGGCTGGTGGCTGTGGCCGCCCTGAATCCGTAAGGTTGGGCCATGCGGCTTCGTATGACGCTGACACGAACCCGGCCATGGCTAGAGGCAATTGATGTTAGATCTTAAAGTAACTGTTGAACATTTTCCTATCCTGGGCAAATTCGTGATCGCACGTGGTGCCAAGACGGAGGCGGTTACCGTCGTGGCGACGATCGAGGATCAAACCGGTGCTCGCGGACGAGGCGAATGCGTGCCCTACGCCCGCTATGGCGAAACGGTTGAAAGCGTGGTCAGGCAGATCGAAACCGTGCGCACCCTGATCGAATCCGGGGCGGATCGGGCCGCTCTCCAGCGTCTGCTTCCCGCGGGGGCTGCCCGCAATGCGCTCGACTGCGCGCTTTGGGATTTCGAGGCCAAGCGCAGAGGCGTTGCGGCTCATATCCTTGCCGGCCTCCCGCCGCCAGGACGAGTCGTGACCGCTTTTACGATCTCGGCTGGAAGTCCGGACGAAATGGCGGCCGCAGCGAAAAGGGCATGCGGGCGGCCGCTTCTTAAGATTAAACTCGCGGGAGAGGGCGATGCCGCACGGCTCGCGGCGGTGCGCGCCGCTGCGCCCGCCTCAATACTTATCGCCGATGCGAATGAGGCCTGGCCCCAGGCCGAACTCGAACGCAATCTCGAAATCTGCGCCAAGGCCGGTGTTGCCCTGATCGAACAGCCCCTGCCAGCGGGCGAGGACGCCGCGCTCGCAAGAGTCCAGCATATCGTGCCTGTTTGCGCCGATGAGAGCGTTCACGGCTGCACCGGTCTTGAAGACCTGCGCGGCCGGTACGACGCCATCAATGTCAAGCTCGACAAGACAGGCGGCCTGACCGAGGCTCTCGCTTTGGTGAAACTTGCTCAAGGCCTCGGATTTGAGCTCATGATTGGCTGCATGGTCGCAAGTTCTTTGGCGATGGCCCCGGCTCTTCTGCTGGCGGGAAATGCACATTTCGTCGACCTGGACGGTCCCCTTCTGCTGGCAAGGGACCGGCCAGAAGGACTTATCTATGAGGATTCGATTGTGAATCCGCCAAGCCCTGCCTTATGGGGATAATCTGCTTTTTTGCTGATTTCTAAAAAAATTCTATTAAACTAATATGATATAAGTTTTTCTTCATTTATTGCACGAATATGCTTCTTCTTTGAATTTGATAGGTATGGCTGGAACTTGGCCCCGGAAATGTCGCAATCTTGCAACAGCGTGATATTATAGCAACGCATTTCCGATTTGTCGTGTTCAACACCTTTGGCTTCATTTCATTTTCTATGGCCGGCAAACATGGGCGAACGAAAAGCAGCGCGGCCTGATGCCGGAAGGACAACCAGCCGGACCCGGTTCACGGCCCGTTTTGGCCCCGTGGCGGTGATCCTTGCGCTGCTCATCGGCCTCGTCAGCTTTCTGATTTTTTCCAACTACACGCCAATAGCTCCATCGGAGCCGGTGGTCGCCGGGCTCTTTTTTGCGAATATCTTTGCCATTCTGCTCGTCTTCCTTTTCGTGCTTGCTGAGGCCTATGCTCTTTTCTCGGCGCGGCGCGCAGGTGTCGCCGGCGCGGAATTGCATATCAAGATCGTCGGACTTTTCTCGATTGTCGCCGCAGCACCCGCGCTGCTGATGGCCTGGGTCGGCTCAGTGACCCTTGAACGCAGTCTCAATCCGTCCTTCATGCAGGATGGGCGCGGCTTTGTACAAAATACGATTGATGCGGCGCGCTTGTTCCGTGAAGATCAATGCAAGTCTCTGCTCCAGGAAGCGCGTCTCACGGCATCTGATCTTGATCGCGGCAAGCTGATGTTCGAAGTGGACCGGCCCCTGTTCCGTGATTTTTTCACCTCGCGCGCGCGTTTTCTCGGTTTTACCGCCGCAGCGCTCATGAAGTCCGACGGGACAGTGGTCGAGCGAGTCGAAACAGGTGCGCTGGCGGGTAACAAGGTTGTTCAGCCAGAGCCGGCCGATTTCGAGGATGCGCGCAAAAATGAACCGATGTGCCTTATTCTGGATGGCGGCCGGACTTTCGTCGCCTTGCGGATGCTTCTTTCTTTCCAGGACACGTTTTTATATGTCGCCCGGCCCGTCGATCCATTTACGGTGGAATTTCCGCGCCAGGCAGCCAAGCTCGTCGCGCTTTACGACGCATTCGATTATCATCGCGGCCGTATCAGAATCGCTTTCGCGACCATGTTTGTCCTGATCGCGCTCATTATGCTGTTGTCTGCCACCTGGCTCGGTCTTTCCTTTGCCGACAGCCTTGTCTCGCCGATCCGGCGCCTGATCGCAGCAACCGATGAGGTTGCATCTGGCAATCTCCATGTTCAAGTGCCCGTGCGCAAATCTGATGGCGATCTTGCCCATCTTGGCGAGACCTTCAACAAAATGACATCGGAATTGAGCCTCCAGCAGCACCGGCTGATCGCGGCAAGCAAGCTGATCGATGAGCGCCGTCTCTTTACCGAGGCGGTTCTTTCCGGGGTTCCTGTTGCGGTCGTGGGCGTCGGACCCAAAGGCGAAATCACAACGCTCAATCCATCCGCTGAAAAACTGCTGCCGCAAAGCGGCGAAGCAGCCAAGCAAATCACCGGTCAGCCGATCGCTACCGTTCTGCCAGAGATCGAAAGCCTGCTCGCGGAGGCGCGGTCCCATCAGTCCCGGCTCGTCCAGGGACAGATTTCACTCTCCCGTGACGGCCTCGACCGCCTGTTCAATGTGAGCATCACCAGCGAGCCAAGCGAGCGCGCCGATAAAAGCTATGTTGTTACGCTCGACGACATCACCGATCTCGTCACTGCGCAGCGCACAGCAGCCTGGGCCGATGTTGCCCGCCGCATCGCCCATGAAATCAAAAATCCCTTGACGCCAATCCAGCTTTCCGCCGAGCGTTTGAAGCGCAAATATGGACGCTTGATCGAACAGGACCGCGATATTTTCGATCAATGCACGGACACGATTGTCCGGCAGGTTGATGACATCAAGCGCATGGTGGATGAATTTTCTTCTTTCGCGCGAATGCCGAAGCCGCGCCTGCAAAGCGACGATCTTGGCGAATGCGTGCGCCAGGTCTTGTTCCTTATGCGGGTCGCGCATCCTGATCTCGTGTTTGAAGAGAAGATGCCGGGTGAAGCGGTTCATGTCCCTTTCGATAGGCGGCTTTTGTCCCAGGCTTTGACGAATATCGTCAAGAATGCGACCGAAGGGATCGCCGCGCATGTTGGCGATCCTGGCTTTCAGGGCAAGGTTTCCGTCACGGTGTCACTTGCCGGACGCGTCGTCTTCATTGATGTGACCGACAATGGCAAAGGCTTTCCGAAGGAAAACCGGCAAAGACTGCTTGAACCCTATATGACGACGCGCGCGGACGGTACGGGACTTGGCCTTCCGATCGTCGCAAAGATCCTCGCCGATCACGGCGGCGGGCTCGAATTACGGGATGCACCAGAAGGACGCGGCGCTTGGGTAAGACTGTTTTTCCCATTGGGACATGATCCTGGCGAGCGCAACGCTGACGAACAGGACCTCGAACGTGCCGGGCAAGAAATCTCTCCGGCTGAAGCCTCAAAAGGAGCGTGAAAGACTTCATGGCGAGCGATATCCTGATAGTTGACGACGAAGCTGACATTCGCGAGATCGTCTCAGGGATCTTGACGGATGAAGGCCACGGAACGCGGACGGCCAAGAATTCCGACGAGGCCCTGGCCGCGATCGCCTCGAGACGGCCGACCCTTGTCTTTCTTGATATATGGCTGCAAGGGTCAAGGCTTGACGGCCTTCAGCTCCTGAAAATCATAAAGGAACAGAATCCGGCGCTCCCGGTTGTCATGATTTCCGGCCACGGCAATATCGAGACTGCGGTCTCTGCAATAAAACTTGGAGCTTATGACTTCATAGAAAAGCCGTTCAAGGCCGACCGGCTGGTGCTGGTCGCCGAGCGCGCTCTCGAAGCCTCGCGATTGAAACGTGAAGTGACGGAGTTACGCACGCGCGCCGGCCGGCTCAACCAGATTATCGGCAAATCAACGGTGATCAATCAATTGCGGCAAGTGATCGAACGGGTCGGCCCGGCCAATTCCCGTATCTTGATCACCGGTGCGCCAGGCTCCGGCAAGGAACTCACCGCACGCTGCATCCACGATGCTTCCGCGCGCGCCAATGGCCCCTTCGTCACCCTCAACTCGGCGGCGATCGCGCCTGAGACGATGGAAATGGAATTGTTTGGGGCCGAAGCCAGGGAAGGAAGCCCCCGCAAGATCGGTGCGCTTGAGGAAGCGCACGGGGGGACCCTCTACCTCGATGAAATCGCGGATATGCCAAGAGAGACGCAAGGCAAAATCCTGCGCGTTCTTATCGAGCAGAATTTTGTGCGCGTTGGAGGATCAACCCGCGTCCATGTCGATGTGCGGATCATTTCCTCGAGTTCCCGCGACCTCCCGAAACTGATAGCCGACGGCGCGTTTCGCGAGGATCTATTTCATCGTCTCGCCGTGGTGCCGGTTCGCGTTCCTTCCCTCAGCGAACGCCGCGAGGATATTGCGGACCTCATTGATTATTTCATGGAACACCTCTCGAAGACGACCGGCATGCCACGGCGCTTGATTGCGGATGACGCCATGGCGGTTCTGCAATCACATGACTGGCCCGGCAATGTGAGGCAATTGCGCAATAATGTCGAACGCCTGATGATCCTCGCCAGCGGCGATCCCGAGGCACCGATCTCCGCCGACATGTTGCCGTTTGAGATTGGCGCGCTCGTTCCTTCCACACCAAATGGCTCCGGCGGAGAGAAATTGATGGGCCTCGCCTTACGGGATGCCCGGGAAGTCTTCGAGCGTGAATATCTCATCGCCCAGCTCAACCGCTTTGGCGGCAATATTTCACGGACCGCCGAATTCATCGGCATGGAACGCTCGGCCCTGCATCGCAAGCTGAAGTCCCTCCAGGTCGAATAAAATCAATCCTTGGATGCAACACAGGGCTCTGTTGAACGAAACTCGACCTTTGCCGGAGCGATTGTGCAGACCGCTGTGACAAGAAGTGCAGCCCGTCCAGCGGTAGACCCCTTGACGGACAAAGGCGGCTTTCCAGATTTTTAATGCAGGCTCGCCGCTGATCCCTCATGCAGCCTTGGCCGGCAGTGAGGGCGCGGCGGAGCGCCGTGCGTGGCACTCACTGATTCTATCCGCGAAGATTGGCGGGGGCGCAGGAACCGGGCTGGCGGAAGGAGCAGCGTGTGTCTTTCCTGTATCAGGTGCCTGTATCAGGTGGCAATCACCCATGCTCCAGCCAGAACTCGGCTGGCCGGATCTCAGGGGCCACGCGGAAAGCGTCCACTCAGAATCTTAGGAGATAGGCTATGAGTATACGCGATCTCATTCCATGGTCCCGCAACCAGGAGTTCCTTCCTGACTTCTTCCGTGACGAAAGAGCCAGCCCATTTCTCACATTGCACCGCGAAATGAACAGGCTCTTTGATGAAGCCTTTCGCGGCTTTGCGGCGCCGCCCTTTGCGGCACGGCGCGCCGGATTCGTGAGCACCAGCTGGCCGAAGCTTGAAGTCGCCGAAAACGACAAGGAGATCACCGTCACCGCGGAAATCCCCGGTCTAGAGGAAAAAGATATTGAGCTCCTTTTCGATGACGGCAATCTGATCATCCGAGGTGAAGCAAAATCCGAGACCGAAGACAAGGACCGCCAATTCTCGGAACGCTTCTATGGCCGCTTCGAACGCCGGATTCCGGCCGGGATGGACATCGATGACAGCAAAATCGAGGCTTCCTTCAAAAACGGCATTCTCAAGGTGATCTTGCCTAAAACCGAACGGGCCCAGACGAAAGCAAAGCGAATTGAAATTAACGCACCAACGAAACACTGATAATCACCAGGAACATTCCCGCCGCTCGGCCCTAGCGGCGGGGATATCCAAGATCCAAGCCTGCTGCGCGAGCTGAGCTATATTCAGCAAATAAGGTGGGAGCAAAATGCCTACGTTACAGCCAGTGGCCAATGCGCCGGCAGATCTCACCCGGGCAATCCACGATCATTGGAAGGTATTTCTTGCCGAAGGGATTATTTTGACGCTGCTCGGGTTTGCCGCGATTCTTGTTCCGCCCATTGCAGGTCTTGCTGCCACCGTCTTCCTGGGATGTCTGTTCCTGATCGCCGGCCTCCTCGGTCTCCTCACTACATTCCGGGCACGGGGGGCTCCAGGTTTTGCGTGGTCGCTGCTTTCTGCTATTGCGGCAGTAATTGCCGGCGCCATCCTGCTATGGAATCCGTTTCAGGGTCTTGCCACGCTTACCTATGTTCTGACCGGCTTTTTCATTGCCGATGGCATTTTTGTTATCATCCTCGCCGCCGCCCACCGCCGCGAACTTTCCGGCAAATGGGAGTGGATGATGGTCAACGGCATCATCGATCTCATCCTCGCCGGCATTATCATTGCCGGCTTGCCGGGAACATTGATCTGGGCACTCGGACTCCTTGCCGGCATCGATCTGGTATTTGGCGGTGCGTCGCTCATCGCGATGGCGCTAGACGCGCGCAATCCATCTGCAACCGCTGGCCAGATATGAATCATTTCTCTCTCATGATCCATGGCGGAAGCGGCGTCATCCGGGCTCCTGAACGCTTTGAAGGATCGCTCAGGTACATCGTCGAAGCAGGTGCCCATCTGCTCGATAAAGGCGCATCGGCGCTCGATGCTGTCACTCATTGCGTCACGCTGCTTGAGGACGATCCCCTCTTCAATGCCGGCCGCGGTTCGGTCCTCAATGCTGATGGTATCGCCGAGTGCGACGCCTCGATCATGGATGGCCGGACACTCGCCGCGGGCGCAATCGCCGGCGTGCGCGGCATCAAAAATCCTGTGCTTCTTGCCCGTGCTGTCATGGAGAAAAGCGAGCATGTTTTCCTGACCGGCGGAGGGGCGGAACGGTTCGCCCGGGAGCATGGCATACCATTCGAAGACCCCGAATATTTCGTGACGGAAGCGCGTGTTGCGCAACTGGCTGAAGCGAAAAAAAAGCAAGCCATCGTTCTCGATCATTCGCAAGAGAGTGAGCGCAAGCACGGCACGGTTGGCGCCGTGGCACGCGACAAATCCTGCAATCTCGCTGCCGCCACTTCGACCGGCGGCCTTGTAAATAAGCAATGGGGGCGTGTCGGCGATTCCGCGATCATCGGAGCTGGAATTTTCGCGGACAACGCCAGTTGCGCGATCTCCTGCACGGGCATTGGCGAACATTTCCTGCGTACCTCGCTTGCCCGGACGGCTGCGCTCTTCATTGAATACCGCGGCATGCGTGCTGATGAGGCTGCCGATGCGGCTATCGAATATCTCGTTAGCAAAGTGCAGGGAGTCGGCGGCCTCATTATCGTGGACCGCAACGGCACATGCGCACGAGCCTATTCGGCATCGGGCATGCTTACCGCAACGGCTGACAACGGCGGGATAAGTGTAAAGACGGCGTAGCCGGGATTTGGAGTTTGCGAGAACCATCCTCCTGTCTCCCATCCCCAAAGCGGATTGCCTGGAAGTACCCTATGGCGTGGAAGGGCGGCTGGATAGCGATCTTCATCATCCTGGCTGGTCTAGCCGCACTCAGGCTTGTGGCGGACGTCCTGGTTGATTGGCTGTGGTTTACCTCCATCGGATACCGCAACGTCTTCTGGACGATGCTCGGCGCCAAGGCCGTCCTCTTTCTCTCCGTGCTTGCGGCAACAGCCCTCTTCCTATGGCTGAACGGAGATCTGGCCTGCCGCCTGGCCGGGCGCCGCCGCCATACTCCTGGCAGCGCCTCACCCTGGGGATCGCAGGGCAGCCAGACATCGGCTCCGCTCCTGGCCTATCTGTCTCCGCACTTCCCGTGGCGCCTCCTGATCGCGGGAGCGTGCTTGCTTCTGGCAAGTATCATTGCACTCGCTGAAACCGGCAACTGGGATGTCGTACTGCGCTTTATCTACCAAGTGCCGTACAGGCAGAGCGACCCGGTTTATGGAAAGGATATCAGTTTCTATCTCTTCTCGCTTCCAGCTTATGGCGCGCTCAAAACGTGGATGGTGCTGGTCCTCGTCTCGAGCGCTCTCGTAGCCGGTGCCGTATATTCGGCACATGGCAGCCTTGCGTTCGGCAAGCCAGGGCTGGCTTCACCCTTCGTCATTGCCCATGGCTCCGCATTGCTCGGTTTCTTTTTCGCGGTGAAAGCCTGGTCCTATTGGCTGGATCGCTTCCATCTGCTCTATAACGACAACGGGGTCGTTGTAGGAGCGGCTTATACGGACATTCATGTCACGCTGCCGGTCCTCTCGTTACTCACCGGGTTCGCATTAGCTGCCGCCCTTGCGTCATGGGCCAATATTTGGGCCCGGTCCTACAAGTTTCCTGCAGTGGCAGTCGTTCTGGTCTTTGGCGCCTCGCTCCTAGCGGGCGAAGCGTTTCCGGCTTTATACGAGCGCTTCTACGTCAAGCCCAATGAATTGCAGCTCGAGACGCCGTATCTCCGCCACAACATCGCTTTAACCCAGGAGGCCTACAATCTGCGTCATGTCACAGTCAAACCTTTCCCCGCGGAACAGGGACTGACGTTCCAATCGCTCCAGAACAATCGCGCGACGATCGATAACATTCGCCTGTGGGATTGGCAGCCCTTGATGGATACCTATGCGCAACTGCAGGAGATACGGACCTACTACAAGTTCTATGATATTGATGTCGATCGATATGAGATTGACAATTCATATCAGCAGGTGATGCTTGCGGCCCGTGAGCTTGACCCGGCCTTGCTTCCATCCAACGCGCAAACCTGGGTTAATTTGCATTTGCTGTTCACGCACGGCAATGGCGTGGTCATGTCTCCAGTCACACAGAAATCACCCGAAGGCTTGCCGGTTTTCTATCTCAAGGATATCCCTCCGTCCGCATCAAAGGAAGGAATCGCCATACAAAACCCCCGCATTTATTTCGGGGAAGGCGCGAAGTCCTATGTCATCGTCAAGACCAAAACCGCAGAGTTCGACTATCCGAAGGGAAACGATAACGTTTATGCCAGCTATGGCGGCTCAGCGGGGGTTTCTGTTGGCGGGATTGCGCCAAGGATGCTTTTTACCTGGTATTTCAGCGATGTAAACATATTGCTTAGCAGCTATATTACAGATGAGAGTAAGGTTCTTTTCCGGCGCAATATTCAGGACCGTGTTCGGACAATCGCTCCTTTCCTTCGTTTGGATCACGACCCCTATATGGTGATCAGCGATGGACGGCTATTTTGGATGCAGGATGCTTATACAACGAGCAACTGGTTTCCATATGCGCAGCCGCTGGCTGGAGAAGGCCTCAACTATATTCGTAATTCAATCAAGGTTGTTATTGATGCCTACAACGGGACTGTGGATTTCTACATTGTTGATCCATCAGATCCGGTTGCGGCCACCTATGAGAGCATCTTTCCAGGCTTCTTCAAACAATTCGGGGCAATGCCGGAAGGGCTGAGACTCCACATCAGATATCCAGAAGACCTTTTCTACTTCCAAGCCCAAATTTACCGCGCCTACCACATGGATGCGCCCGAAGTCTTTTACAATCGCGAGGACCTGTGGCAATTTCCTCGCCGGCCGGCCGGCATTGACCATGAGGAAATCGCCAACGGCACCCGGATGGCCCCTTACTATATCATCATGCGTCTGCCCGGGGAGTCGCGGGCCGAATTCTTTCTCATGCTGCCGATGGTACCGAACCGCCGCGAGAACATGATCGCTTGGCTTGCTGGACGTTGCGATCCGCCTGACTACGGCGAGCTCATCGTTTACGAATTTCCGAAGGAAAAGCTTATCTACGGACCTTTCCAGATCGAGGCTCGTATCAACCAGAACACCGAGATCTCCCAGCAAATCTCGCTCTGGAACCAGATGGGCTCCAGGGTCATCCGCGGCAATCTCCTCGTGATACCCATCGAAAACTCGATCCTTTATGTGTCTCCTCTCTATCTTCGTGCAGAAACCGGGCAAATGCCGGAACTCAAGCGCGTGATTGCGGCCTACAGCGGCCGTGTGGTCATGGAGGAGACGCTTGCGGAGGCGCTCGCTGCCCTCTTCAAGGAAACGGCGCCTGCTGCCGCCCTTCCAGCTGCCCCGCCGGGGCCGCCCATTCCTTCGGGTACCGCCAATGCTCTGGCCCGCGATGCTCTCAGCCGCTATGATCGTGCCATCGCCCGTCTGAAAGCCGGAGATTGGAGCGGCTTTGGGACGGATCTCAACGCATTGCGGCCGCTCCTGGAAGGGCTAAGTCAGAATCCAAAGAACCATTAGCGCTATAAGGCGCGTCCGCATGAGGATAAAACCCTTCAAGCTTCGCTTGTAACCCGGAAAATATGCTAAAAGATAGATAAGTGAACAGGTTTACCTGCCAGAGCGAACCGGCACTCGGCCGACAAGCGTATACATCACGGAGTAATTGAAATTCGGACGCCGAACTATTTTGCTGTATTGATCTTCCTTACGATCTTTGGCATCGGCATCGCATTGGCCTATGCCATGTACGGAGTTCCTGTCGATATCACCAATCCGGCGGCTTTCGAAAGCCTGTGGACGATCATCGGTGCCTTTGCCCTCGCTCTTGTTATTTCTTCAGCAGCCAAGATCGTAGACCAGTGGAACAGGGCAGTGGTCTTGCGGCTGGGCCGTTTCCGTGCCTTGAAGGGACCTGGACTGTTCTTCATTATCCCGGTCATTGACGCCATACCTTACTTGATCGATACCCGGATAATCCCCACGACTTTCAAAGCGGAAAGGACGCTGACCAAGGATACCGTTCCGGTGCATGTGGATGCGGTGCTCTTTTGGAAGGTCATAGATCCTAAAAAAGCGGCGCTAGATGTAGCTGACTATAAGACCGCTATAAGCTGGGCCTCCCAAACGGCTCTACGGGACGTGATCGGCAAGACGATGCTCTCGGACATGCTGGAAGGCAGGGAAAAGATAAGTAATGAACTCCAGCAAATCATCGACGTGCGCACCGAGCCCTGGGGTATCCATGTCATTTCCGTTGAGGTTAAGGATGTTTTAATTCCTCCGGCCCTGGAGGATGCGATGTCGATGCAGGCCCAAGCAGAAAGAGAGCGTCAGGCACGAGTGATCTTGGGAGATTCGGAACGGCAGGTCGCGGAAAAATTCGGTGAAGCGGCAAAAACCTATGCGGACAATCCGACCGCCCTTCATTTGCGTGCGATGAACATGCTGTATGAGGGTTTGAAACAGAATGCCACAATCGTCATCGTGCCCAGCACGGCCGTGGATGCGATGCACCTCGGCGGCCTTGCTGGGATGACAGCGATGGCCACGGGGTTGAGCCGGGAACACCCAAACACGGAGCACGCCGCCGAGACTAATGGAAGTTCTGGGAGGAACGGCTAACAGCTTCGGGCATTTATCCCGCCGGGACCGGCCGCCGAACACCGTCTCATGTCACATCACCACGAACGTCCTTAGCCAAGGTCCAAACAAATATACGGCTGAGGCCGCGCACAACGACACCGTGATTGCCAAGGCAAACAAGATTTTCTCTTCTAACGATATCATATTTTTATGATATCATAACATTTCTGCCACGCAATCACACTCTCTTGATCTGGCCCGTCACGGAGTCTCACAACATGCAGATTAGGTCTGCAAATCGTGACGTACATGCCCCAGCAATCAAATAATTGTGATCTCTAGGATGATGGCGGCATCCAATTGGCCGCGGCAAGGATCGTGATGCAGGTGCCATGACTGCAAGGCCGGCAGCCCGCAGCGGCGCAACTTGAGCGTTCGCGCCGGCCGATCGATCGAGGGAATTTGCACCGCCCCAACTATCGCTTATCACGGCATCCAACTCGCGTTATTCCATAAAGGGGAGAACGCGTGCGCCCGGCTGCTCACGCCAGTCCAGCACCAATTCTATGATTGGAAATTCGGGTTTCGATGTTTCAGAAAGTCACCCAGGCCAGCCAGAAGCACCTGCCCCAACATTCCCTGAAGGAGGGGGCACTTGGCCTCCTCGACACAGTCGTGATGGCCATCGCCGGCTCCGCGCCAGCCTATTCGATCACTGCCACCACCGCCGCTCTCGTAGCCGCCGTTGGAGCCGCCGGACCAGCAGCTCTATGGATCGCATTCCTGCCGATGGCCGGCATTAGCATCGCATTTTCCTATCTCAATCAATGGCGTTCGGATGCAGGTGCCGCTTATGCCTGGGTTGGCCGTGCCGTCAATCCGGCCTTGGGCTTCATGGCAGGCTGGGCGCTGCTCAGCCTTTCCACGATTTTTATGGTCGCCGCCGCGCTTCCAGCTGGCGAGGCAACGCTCGAACTGTTCGCGCCAGGCGAACCTCACGGCGCGCTTGCCGCAACCGGTGTTGGCGCTGTCTGGTTTCTTGCAGTGCTCGCGCTCGTCACTTGCGGCATTACCGCGACCGCCAAGGTACAGACCGTCTTGACCTTGCTTGAGGTCGGCGCCCTCGCCCTCGTCGGGGGGCTCGCGATCTGGAACTCGCGCGTGGCACCTGTCACCGCCTTCTCCTGGGACTGGTTTCTCCCAACAAGCTTCGGCACTTTCAACTCCTTTAGTGCCGGAATGCTCGTTGCGATCTTCTATTATTTCGGCTGGGATGTATCATCCAATCTCGCGGAAGAGACGGCAAACGCCAAGAAAGCTGCCGGGCTCGGCGGCATATTTGGTGTGATTGTGATCGTTGTCCTGTTCCTTGTGGTGCAAGTCGCCACCGAAATGGCGCTGACATCAGACGAGATCCAGGCGAACGCCGCAAACATTCTTCCGGCCCTCGGCCGCGTGGCGCTCGCCGCCCCATGGAGTGCGATTGCCGTCCTCGCGGTAATGGTGAGCGCGGTCGCAACGCTCCAGACGCAGCTCCTTCAATGCACGCGCCTCTTGTACTCAATGGCGCGCGACCGGGTCATTGGCGAGCGATTGGGCGCGCTGCATCCGCGCTTCCAGACACCCTGGATCGCGGGCTTCACGGTCGGCTCGATTTCACTTCTCCTTTTCGCCTCCTCAGCCACGGTGCCAAGCGTTGGCCAACTGATGAGCGACCTCATCAATGCGATCGGTGTGCAAGTCTCATTCTATTACGCTTTAGCTGCCATCGCCTGCGTTTGTTATTATCGAAGGCTGATATTTACCCGCTGGAAGATGTTTGTGTTCTCGGGATTTATCCCTCTCGCATCGGCGCTCTTTGTCGCCAGCGTCGGGCTCTATGAGCTGCCCCAGCTCGGCTTTCGTGTCTCCCTTATAAGCATTGGTACGATTCTGATTGGCATTGTTCCACTCTATTATTACCGCGGGCTCTATAACAGCCGCTTCTACAGCTGCCCTCCCGAAGCCGCCCCCGGCATCGTCCAAAAATGATCGCGAAAGACCATTCGTTCGCGTTCGCCACCGCCGCAAATGGTGATGCGGCACCGATGCTCACGCAAAGGCCATGATGATCGCATCAACAGGGAGAGAGTCGCCGGGCTGAACGTGAATTTTGGCAACTGTTGCATCGAATTCGGCGCAGAGGGCGGTTTCCATTTTCATTGCCTCGATGATGCAAAGAACTTCGCCTGCCCTTACCGCCTGCCCGGCGGTCACAAGAATTGCTTTGACGAGCCCCGGCATCGGACATCGCAGGAAATTGGAGCCGCTTGCTGTCTTTTTTTCCGGTATAAGCAGGGCAAGCTCGGCCTCTCGCCTCGTGTAGACACGCGCATCGGCTACGAAGCCCCGGTGCGCCAGAGAGATGCCATTGAGAATAGGCTGAAGGCGTGCGGCGATTGTCTCGCCATCGATCGTTCCTTTCCAGACAGGCTGTCCAGGCACCCAGCTCGAAATACAAAGATGCGTGCGGCCGGTGCCCTCAAAGTGCACATGGAGCCCTTCGCTGGTTTCATCGAGACGCACATCATGCCGGATTTTGCCGAGCATGACCGAACGCTCTTTCGTAAATTCGACCGGATGGGCGGTGCGCATCTGACACGAAATCGCGCGTTTGCGTTTGTTCATCACGTGGTCGCTTGCAGCAGCAATACAGGCGAACAACTCTGCGGCATCTCCTTGCGGCGCAAGCGGCGCAAAGCCGTGCGGATATTCCTCGGCGATAAAGCCCGTGGAGAGCTTACCCGCCCGAAAGCGCTTATGTTCCATCGTGGCGGCGAGAAACGTCACATTATTGGCAACTCCATCAATGACGAAGGAATCGAGGGCTCTCGCCTGCGCCTCGATCGCTGCCATCCGGTCTGGCGCATGCGTTACCAGCTTCGCGATCAGGGAATCGTAGTAAATGGGGATCTCGCTGCCTTCACACACGCCTGAGTCGATACGCACCGTCACACCGTCCCGCTTTTCCTCGGATGGGGGGCGGTAGGTTTTGAGCCGTCCAGCCGATGGCAGAAAATTCCGCGCCGGATCTTCCGCCAGGATGCGGCTTTCTATTGCCCAGCCTTTGATCTGAATATCGGTTTGCGACAGGATGAGCCTATAGCCAGCGGCTGATCCGATCATCTGCTCAACAAGGTCGATGCCAGTAATAAGTTCTGTCACCGGATGCTCGACCTGAAGCCGCGTATTCATTTCGAGGAAGTAGAAGCTTCCATCTTGGGCGGCGATGAATTCGACGGTTCCCGCAGAATCATAATTGACAGCACGGGCCAGAGCGAGCGCCTGTTCGCCCATCGCGCGGCGCGTCTCCTCATCGATAAAAGGGGAAGGTGCCTCCTCGATCAATTTTTGGTGGCGGCGCTGAATCGAGCACTCACGCTCGCCAAGATAAATTACATTTCCATGCTTATCGCCGAGCACCTGGATTTCGATATGCCGCGGATTGGCGATGTATTTTTCAATGAAAACGCGGCCATCGCCAAACGCGGATTGCGCCTCCGATGCCGCCCGGGCGAAGCCTTCCGCAATCCCCTCCTTTGTCTCAATGATCCGCATGCCTCGTCCGCCCCCGCCTGCGGAAGCTTTGATCATCACAGGATAGCCGATGGCGGAGGCGATCTCTTCCGCCTGTGCCACATCTTCGACGACGCCGGCAAATCCCGGCACCGGCGTCACGCCGGCATTTTGTGCAAGTTTTTTGGATTCGATCTTGTCACCCATGGCCTCGATGGCTTTTGGGTTGGGGCCGATGAACACGATGCCATTGGCTTCGAGCGCACGGGCAAAAGCGGCCTGCTCCGATAAAAATCCATAGCCAGGGTGGACCGCTTCCGCGCCTGCCGTTTTGCAGGCCTCCACAATGTTCTCGATGACGAGATAGGATTGCCCTGCGGGCGGCGGTCCGATCCGCACGGCCGCATCCGCCATCTCAACATGCGGCGCATCGCTGTCAGCATCGGAATAGACGGCGACCGTCGCGATCCCCATCCGGCGGGCTGTCCTAATCACCCGGCAGGCGATCTCGCCACGATTTGCGATGAGGATTTTCTTGAACATCCAAGACCCCGGACTGGCCGCGAATCAGCTGAAGCTTGCCGCCTAGGCCTACATCAGGACACCCCCCGCTTGTAGTGGCGGACGAAGGTCACGTCCATGACAAAGAGGCAGCCGGACGCTGGACAGGACAAATGTTAACGTAACATCTATCCCTGCCTGCAGCTGAACCGTCCGGGAGAACAGGCGACAGCCTACCTCTGCCGCGGCCTTTTCCTTGCAAAGGGATTCTCGCTCGCTTTTTTGGAAATGCGGATGGGAACCCCCGGCAGATCGAAGGCCTGACGCAGGCCGTTGACAAGGAAACGTTCGTAGCTCGCAGGCAGCGCATCAAGCTGATTGCCAAAGAGAATGAAGTAGGGCGGCCGCGCGCGAAGTTGTGTCATATAGCGGATCTTGATGCGCCGTCCGGCGACCGCTGGCGGCGGTGTTTGCGCAATCACAGCCTCGAGCCATCGATTGAGCCGCGCAGTCGAAATGCGCTTGTTCCAGATTTCGTGAACGTGGAAGATCGCAGCCATGAGCCTGCCGATCCCCTCCCCGGTCGCGGCTGAAATGGGAACAGCTGGCGTGCCCTTCACCTGCGGCAGCAACCTTGCCGCCTCCTCGCGAAGCTGCGCAAGCTTGGCACCATCCGCCTTTTCCACCAAATCCCATTTGTTAAGGCCAATGACAAGCGCCCTGCCCTCGCGTTCCACAAGATCGGCAAGCGTCAGGTCCTGTTTTTCAAAGGGAATTGTAGCGTCGAGGAGCAGCACGGCAACTTCCGCGAATTTGACTGCCCGCAAGGCGTCGGCGGCGGCGAGCTTCTCCAGATCGTCCTCGACCCTTGCACGTTTGCGCAGGCCCGCCGTGTCAAACATCTTGACTTGCCGCCCCTCCCAATTGAGATCGACACCGATCGTATCGCGGGTAAGCCCTGGCTCGGGTCCCGTCAGCAGCCGCTCTTCTCCGAGGATCTGGTTGAGGAGCGTCGATTTTCCCGCATTGGGACGGCCGATGATCGCGATCCTCAGCGGCTTTGTCAGGTCGAGCTCAGAGCCATCTTCCCCTTCTCCGGCCAGCAGGCGCGCCGCACCTTCCGGCGGCCCGGCTGGCAATGCCGTTGCTTCTGGCAGCGCCCTGCGCAAGGCATCGTAGAGTTCGGCGAGGCCCTCCCCATGTTCAGCTGAAAGAGGCACCGGCTCGCCAAGTCCCAAGTCAAAGCCCTCAAGCGCGCCCGCGGCGCCAGTGCGTCCCTCCGCCTTGTTGGCAATTAGGATCAGAGGCTTATCCGCCCGCCGGACAAGATTGGCGAAAAACCGGTCAGCGGGCGTCAAACCAGACCGCGCGTCAAAAACGAAGAAAATCGCGTCGGCAAGGTTCACTGCCGCTTCGGTTTGCGCGCGCATACGTCCCGGCAAGGAGGCGCTGCCGCCCTCCTCAAGTCCAGCCGTGTCGATGATCTTGAAGACTAGGTCACCAAGTTTTGCCACACCCTCGCGCCTGTCCCGAGTGACCCCAGGGCGATCATCGACCAGGGCGAGCTTCTTGCCGGCGAGCCGGTTGAACAAGGTAGACTTGCCGACGTTCGGCCGGCCGATGATCGCAATGGTAAACATGCCTTGCCGGCCCTTACTTGGCCGGTTGATCTCCAGCTGGCGGATTTTCAGCTTGTCCGGCCGCGGCCGCTGACTTTTCGGGCCGCACCAATGAGGACTGCACGAGGCCAAGCAGAGCCTGCGCACGCATACGCACGCCGGCTGGAGCCCGCAGGTCCGAGACAATGCCATCCAGCCAATTGCCGGCAGTATCAAAGGAGTTGCGTTTCAAAGCAGCAAGGCCAAGCAGCTCACGAATCTCGTGATGATAAGGGAAACTGTCCGAGGCAAGCGCCGCATATCTCCGCTCAAACTCAGCCGGATCATCGGTGTCGAGACGGAGCATGGCAGCACGCAGCTTGGCAAAGTCCCTTAACTCAGGATCAAGGCTTGAGTTTTCAGCCAGGCTCTCAAAGGATTTGATCGCCGCTTGCGGGTCGCTCGCCGAAATCTCCCCCGCCGCCCGTAAACGGGCAAGGCCCGCGTAGCCCTTCGGCGCGGTTTTGCTTAGCGCCTCGAATGCCGCCGCAGCTTCCGCGGATTTGCCGTCGCGCGCCAATTGTGCCGCAGCTTCAAACTCGGCCCCGGCAGCTTCCGCCGCCTGATCGCGGTGAGTCACAAAAACATGCCATACTCCGGTCCCGGCCACCACAAGAACAGCCAAGCCTATGAGCAGATAGCGATATTTCGTCCAAAAGCGGACGAGCCGGTCACGGCGTACATCTTCATCGACTTCACGGAAAAAATCGGTCATCCCGGTCACGCTAAATCAAGATCAGGAAAGGGGTTGCGCAGGGCATTGCATGAATGGCGCGCCAATGGAAGCGCCTTTTCAGCCCGTCACGGTCTTAATAAGGCCGCGTGCAAGACTCAATCCTCGCAATGTGGCCGCAGAACGGGAGCTTTACGGACGGACTTGGCTCACCCCGATGCGGGGACCGTTCCTTCCTGCTCAGCCGGAGCAGCAGCTATTGTCCGCCCTCCGGGCCTCTTCATCAGACGAAGCGGCATCAGACCAAGCGGCGAGAAGCCGTCCAAAGCCAGCCAGCGCGCACCGTGCCCTTTTCCGCCAATTTCAAAGCTTGATAATATATTCGGGTTCGATCCGGCCAAGAAGAAGATGGCTTGCAGCCAGCAGATTGCCTTTGAGCCGTCCCCGCCGGTCGGCGTAAGGTTCCGGCCAGAAGCTCTTGATCATATTGGCCGCAATGTTGCGCCCCATCTGTTTTAGGGCAAATGAAGCGGGAACGGTTCCCTTTCTGATCAGGTAAACCGGGTTCACCACCTGAGAATACCCCAGTCTCATGCCGCTTTCCCGCCCCGCTTTGGCGCCAAGATGGACTCCGATCAGCGCCGTGAGACAGACGACGCGGCCAAATCTCCTGAGCTGGCTCGTAAAATCAATGTCCTCCTGCCATCCATAAAGCACAAGGCGCTCATCGTAGCGCAGATTGCCAATTTGGGCTGCCCGCATCGACATGTTGCAGCCATAGGCGCCGACGTGGTCCGAGACTCTGGGCTGGCGTTCGCACTTTTCGGCCTGGCGAAGCAATGCGAGGCCTTCCTCAAAACCGTATCCCGCATTCCGCGCTCCGTCGGCGACCACATGGCCCATAATGACGGCCCAATCCGGATTTTCCTCGAACGCCTTTTCAAGGCGGCTCAGGTAATCGTCCGCAGGTAAAAAGTCATCATCAAAGAAAGTAATAATATCACAACGTCCAAGAACCTTCTCAATTGCTTGATTCCGCTGGGCACACAAACCTGTTTTCCCAAATACATAGGAAATCGGAAAGTGCTTCGACTCGGCACGCTCCACATGCGAATCATCAGGAGCTGACACAATGACTTCATCTGGAAGTCTCGTCTGTCTGCTTAAATGTTCTATGGCCCGGCTCAAAGCGTCTTTGCGCTTATAGGTCGGAATAATGACAAAAAGTCTCATCGTCTTCAGATCCAACATCGCCGCTAGCGCCAAGCTGCTCATCACGCAAATCTTTTGCGATCCGGATCAATCAAGGCACTGGCATTTCGATCAATCCTCTGTCTTGCAACGCTTATGGTGAGTGAAACGCCCTTTGTGTACAGCACAGGACACCAAAATCCGCGGTTAAGTCCGCCGGCGTTTTACGGATTTGAAGCCAATAACATTCAGGCGGGGTAACCGTGCAACAGACTGAAGCGGGCACCATCGAGAGCTTTTTGCAAGACGGAGCGCCAGGCAGCATTGGCTGAATTCTGGGAAAACCGCGCCCGGCTTCTTTGAAGCTCCGCTAGGCGAGCCTCGCGCTCCTCACTCCCCATTTCCGCGAGCTGCCGCATCCCATGCGCGATCTCTTCCGTGTCCAAAGGATCAACGAGGACAGCTGAGTCGCCCGCGACTTCATGCAAAGCGCCTCCCCTGCTGACCAGTGGAACAAGACCATTGGCGATGGCCTCCGCCGCAGGCAAGCCGAAACCTTCGAGCAGGCTCGGCAGGACAAATCCGCTCGCATGCCCATAGAGCCAGCGAAGCTGGCCATCAGTCACATAGCCTGGCAGAATAATCCCTGGCACATTGCTGGCAGCTTCGGCGACAGCAGCAAATCCTGGCTCAGGGCCACCGCAGATGACATAGGAAAAACCTTCTTTGGCAAGTCCCGAGTGCGCGAAGGCTTCAATTGACCGAAGCTGGTTCTTCCGCGACCCTATGCTGCCGACAGTCAGCAAAAAACGCTGTGGTGCAGCCTCGATCGGCTCTTCGGCGCCCTTTGCCATCCCCTCACGCAATGCGGGATAGATGACGTCCATGGAAGGATACTCATCGCCATATAAGGCGGCAAATTCTGCCATCGAGCTCCTGCTGACGAAAATCAAAATGGGCTTTGCTTGCTGTATCTTCTTGAATGCAGCCTCATAGGTCGGCTTGACCATTGGATGATAAAGGTGGGAGTGCGTTATGGGCCCCATATCATGGCAAAGCACGACGTCACACTGCTTGAGTTCATGAAAAATCACTTCTCTTGGATCGCTGAAGACGAGCGGTCTTGCATTCCGCATGAGGGGCGGCACAAACCTCGATGATGACGGACGCAGCCTGAAGTTCACTTCGATGAGCGCAAGACGTCCCAAAACTCTTGCCACGCTGCCTGTCGGGAGTGCCTTCATCGGCACCCGCCAGTACCACACATTTCGAATGAGATCGCGGCAAGCCTCGATGACGTCCTGACAAATAAAGAACTTGCCCGTACTGTTGTTAAGAGCCAGTGTAAATTCAAAATCGACTTGGTCAGGTGCCTTGATCATGAGTCACCCTCTGAGACCATAATAAAAAAATCTTGCATTTCAGGACTCTACGCAAAACTTTTTGTACATAAAGTCTCTTCGTCAGTTTAGTATTTTTTGATATTTCATAGCATTTTTCATAATATGGCGCAAATGGTGAAGCTCCAGGCTGTAACTTGAGATTAGATTGGCATTGATAAAGCCATTCGGGGCATAAGCGGCCGGAGCGCGGACATTCTGCCATGTTCTGACGCTCTCCTTTAGCGGGTCATTGCTCTGTCCGGCCGCCTCATCCGTATCGGGCCTTGTGAGCCGAAGCTTCGGATGGGAACAATTGGTACACCGGCGTGGACGATTATGTCGAACCTATGCTTTCCTCTTCCAGTGAAGCAGGTCTTGTTCCCGGTAAACTCCACTGAAACAGCTATTGGATAAGCCTTGAGCCGCCCTTTGCGGCAGGCAGCCGCCTGTGGCGAACCGTTCAACCCTGGCCAAAAAGCATGGCTGGCTGTTGGTCTTGATGGTGGGCGCACAAGGGCTCGAACCTTGGACCCGCTGATTAAGAGTCAGCTGCTCTACCAACTGAGCTATGCGCCCATCACTGTAGCTTATCCCGGCGCAGCCACCGGCCGGCCTGGGAGGCTCTCTAATTAGCGAGGCTTTCCGCTTAGCAAAGGAACCCTGTTCTGTCTAGCGCTGAGCCCCGTTTCCAGCCATTGAAAATATCAGGCTTCTTCCCGCGCCTCTTCGGCAAAGCCCCGTTTTCGCAAAAGTGCGCCGGGCGCCGCCACACGGCCACGGAACGCTTGATAGGCCTCTTCGGGATCACGGCTGTAACCGGCGGCATAAACATAGTCATGCAGCCTTCGCGCAATCACGGGATCGAAAATATCACCCGCTTCCTCGAAAGCCTCGAAGCCGTCAGCGTCGAGGATCTCCGCCCAGAGATAGCTGTAATAGCCTGCTGAATAAGCGTCCCCCGCAAAGACATGCTGGAAATGCGGTGTGCGGTGACGCATTATGATTGACGGCGGCATGCCCAGCTTTTCGAGTTGTTTCGCTTCAAAGCAAACAACATCGATTGCCTCCGCCTCGGGCTCGAGATGGAGGGTGAGATCGACCAAAGCCGAGGCGGCAAATTCAACTGTCGCAAAACCCTGGTTGAATTGGCGCGCCGCCAGCAGCCTTTGCAGGAGCGCCTCGGACATGGGCTCCCCCGTCTCATGGTGGAGGGCAAAACGGCGCAAAATCTCCGGCTGCTCCAGCCAATGCTCATAAAGCTGTGAAGGAAATTCAACGAAATCGCGGGAGACATTGGTGCCGGAGAGAAGCGGATAGGTCACATCCGACAACATGCCGTGCAGCGCATGGCCGAACTCATGAAAGAGCGTGCGCGCATCGTCGAAGCTGAGCAGGCAAACTTCTCCCTCCGCGGCTTTGGAAAAATTCAGCACATTGACAACAATCGGCCGCACTTGGCCATCGAGCTTGTGTTGCTCGCGAAACGAGCTCATCCAGGCGCCGCTGCGCTTTGAGGGCCTGGCGAAATAATCACCAATGAAAAGCGCTATCTCCCGGCCGTCAGAATTCGTAACGGCCCAGGCCCGCGCATCGCTGTGATAAAGCGGCACGTCCTTCCGCTCGGTGAACGAAAGGCCGAAAAGCCGGTGCGCGGTGAAAAACGCCGCCTCGATCATCTTATCGAGCTGAAGATAGGGCTTGATCTCGGATTCATCGAGATCGAATTCCCGCTTGCGGCGCTTCTCGGCGTAATAACGCCAATCCCAGGGTGCGATTTTGAAGTTCCCGCCCTCACTGGCGGCAAGCTCCTGCAAGGCCTCCTCCTCGCGCAGGGCCTGCGCGCGTGCTTGTTTCCAGACGGAATGCAGAAGATCAAGGGCCGCCTGTGGAGTTTTTGCCATTGTGTCGGCGAGCCGGAAGTGCGCAAAGCTTTTGTACCCAAGCAGCCGCGCGCGCTCTGCCCGCAACCGCACCATTTCGGAGGCAATAGCCCGGTTGTCGGTCACCCCGCCGGTTTCGCCGCGCCGGGCCCAGGCGGTGAACGCCTTTTCCCGTAGATCGCGGCGCGCTGAAAACTGGAGGAAGGGCTCGATGCTTGAACGCGACAAGGTGACAGCATGCTTGCCGGCAAGCCCGCGGTCCGCCGCCGTGCGCGCCGCGGCGGAGACAAACGAAGCGGGAAGCCCCGCAAGATCGTCCTCAGTATCAAGAAGCAAGATAAAGGCCTTCTCATCGGCAAGGACGTTTTGGCCGAATTTGGTGCCGAGCGTCGCAAGGCGTTCGTTGATCCCGGCGAGCCTTGCTTTGGCGGCCTCCGGCAGAGCGCCGCCATTTCGCACAAAGGCGGTATGATAGCGGTCAAGAACCCTCAGCTGCTCGGGGCTAAGGCCAAGTCCCGCCCTTTGCGCGTGGAGCGCGGCGATGCGCTGAAACAGCTTGCCGCTCAGATAGATCTCACTCTGATAGCGGGCGAGCCGCGGCGCGATCTTCTGCTCAAGCGCCTCAAGAGCGTCATTGGTATCGGCCGCTGCAAGATTGAAGAAAACCGAGCAAACACGGCCGAGATCGCGGCCGCTCCGCTCCAGCGCCCCGATTGTATTTTCGAACGAAGGCGGGCTCAAATCCTCCGCGATCGCCGACACCTCGGCCCGCGCGCGGGCGAGCGCGGCCTCGAACGCCTCCTCGAAATGGCGTGGAGTGATCTCTTTAAAAGGTGGCGCCTCAAAAGGCCCTGTCCATGGCGCAAGCAGCGGGTTCTGAGGAAGAACATTCTCTTGTTCCATGGCACCTTGATCCAATTTCGAGCGCTCACGCAAAATCATTCGATCACGATCTTCGGGGCTTGCCGGGCACGGCCTTTTTCAAGGCTTGCTTTCACCTGCGCGGCAATCTCCCGGTAGATCCTGGCATAGGCGCCGTCAGGATCGGCCGCAACAACCGGGAGGCCCCTGTCGGATTGCTCGCGAATGGCAAGATCGAGCGGTACTTCGCCAAGGAAAGGCACGTCATATTTCGCCGCTTCCGCGCGGGCGCCGCCATGCGCGAATATGTCCGTCCGCCCGCCGCAATGAGGGCACAGGAAATAGCTCATGTTTTCCACAATGCCCAATACCGGCACCTCGACCTTCCGGAACATGGCGATGCCGCGCCGCGCGTCGATCAAGGCGAGATCTTGCGGCGTCGACACGATGACGGCCCCGGCGAGCGGCACATTTTGTGCCAAGCTCAGCTGGGCGTCACCCGTGCCGGGCGGCATATCGACGACAAGGCAATCGAGCTCGCCCCAGCTGACATCCCGCAGCAACTGCTGAATCGCCGAGACGACCATCGGTCCGCGCCAGATCATCGCGTCCTCTTCTTCGACAAGAAAACCGATCGACATGGCCTTGAGACCGTAAGCAGTGAGCGGCTTTAGGAATCGGCCATCGGTTTCAGGTTTTCGTTTGAGGCCGAGAAGGCGCGGAACCGATGGCCCATAGATATCCGCATCGAGAATACCAACGCGCCAGCCAAGCGCAGCAAGGCCAAGCGCGAGATTGACGCTCGTTGTCGACTTCCCGACCCCGCCCTTACCCGAGGCGACAGCGACGATATTCGAGATCCCGGGAATGGAAATGCCGCGCGGCGCAACAGGCTTCGGCGGCGGCTTCTCGGACGTCAGACTGACAAGCGCATTGGCAACGCCGGGCAATTTCCGGACGGCAGCCTCAGCTGCGGCGCGCATCGGCTCGAGCGCCGCCGATTGCCGCGGATCGATCGCAATCGAGAGATAGACCCTGCCGTCCTTGATCGAAAGACCGGAAAGCGCCCCCGACTGCGGCAAAGGGGTCTTGCCATCGGGGCCCGGGACCGCCTGAAGGGCTGTTAGGACGTCTTGATCGCTGACCATTCCTTAGAACGCTCCATGACTTAGCAGATAGGGTTTACAAGAAATCCGGCGCGGCCACTTCAAGCAAGGCGGCGCCGTGCCAGACGGCTGCAGAGCATGAACTTGAGAAGACCGGAGCCATCCGGAAAAAATCCTCCAAGAAGACTGGAGACATAGCGAGCGGAAAAGCTTGAACCGCTCATACTGAAAGCATTGGCTCAATTCTCTGCCCAACCATCCACAACAGGCCGGGATCTGGCCTATTTTCGCGGCCAGGAATTGCTCCTATATAGGCGCCCGCTGACAGCAAAGATAGACATATGCAAGAACCCCGCCTTAGATGCCCAAGCCTAACAAGGATGCAAGGCGCGGCGCCGGATGGGCCGCATGGAGAGAGCCGTTGTTCATGAAGTCCGGCCGCTCCTCGCTCCCCAGCTATCTGCTGGCCCTGGCCGTTGGGGCGCTATTTTTCCTGGCAGCCGCGCGGCTGGCGGTCTGCGCCGCCGCCGGCGATCCTCAGGCAGCTTGGCGAACGGTCAGAATCGCAAGCGAAGGCGCGCGGCCTCCTTACAACTATCTTGATCACGGCAAGCTCGCGGGTTTTGAAATTGATCTTGCGCGCGATTTGTGCGCCCGCATGCAGGTCTCCTGCACCTTCATACAACAGGATTGGGATGGCCTCATCCCGGGTCTTCTCGCGCATCGCTATGATGCGATCATGGCGGCGATGGAAATCACTGACGAAGCCCGCCAAAAAATCGCCTTTACCAAACCTTATGTTCGCATGCCTTCGGCATTCATGACATCAAAGCAGCATACCACGCTCGACACCAGTCCCGCAGGGCTCACCGGTAAGATTATAGGTGTCGAGTCGGGGGGGACCCATGAGGCCTATGTCGAGGACGTTTACAAGCAGTCTGAAATCCGCCTCTACGCAACGCTTGAGGAAGCCATTCTCGATCTTGCCGAAGGCCGTATCGATGCCGTCATCGGCGACAAGGACGCACTCGCTGATTACATCAAAACGCGCAGGGAAGCACAATGCTGCGTTCTTACCGCGGATGTGCCGCGTGATCCTGCCTATTTTGGCGAGGGTACCGGCATTGGCCTTCGCAAGGAAGACACAAGCCTCAAAGCCATGTTCGAGAAGGCGCTAGACTCTTGCGTAGCTGATGGCACATTTGCCAAGATCAGCGCCAAATATTTCGACTTCAAGATCAATTAGCGGCGGTATTCACCCCATCTGGCCCGCGCGAAAGGGAAGCCATGGCAAGAGTAGCGTTTCTTGGCCTCGGCGTCATGGGCTACCCCATGGCCGGACACCTTAAGAAAAAGGGCCATGACGTCATGGTCTATAACCGCACGGCGGCGCGAGCGGAGAAATGGGTGGAGGAATTTGGCGGCAGCCTCGCCGCAACCCCAAAGGAAGCCGCGCGCGGCCGGGAATTCGTCTTTGCCTGTGTCGGAAACGACGATGACCTCCGCGCTGTTGCTACAGGCCCGGAAGGTGCATTCGGAAGCCTTGAAGGACCGGCCATTTTCGTCGATCACACGACCGCCTCGGCAGAGGTTGCGCGCGAACTTCAAAAAAAGGCGAAAGCGCAAGGCTTCGGCTTTATCGACGCGCCTATATCCGGCGGCCAGTCGGGTGCCGAGGCAGGCTCGCTCAGCATTATGTGCGGCGGCGAGGCTGAGGACTATGCCAGGGCCGAATCTATTCTCTTCTCCTACGCCAAGGCCTGCCGTCTCATGGGTCCGCCGGGGTCTGGCCAGCTCACCAAGATGGTCAATCAGATCTGCATTGCAGGCCTCATCCAGGGTCTCGCCGAGGGGCTCCATTTCGCCAAGCGCGCGGGGCTCGATCCCAATTCGGTGGTCGAAATTATCAGCAAGGGTGCGGCACAATCCTGGCAGATGGACAATCGCCACAAAACCATGAGCGCGGGCAAATTCGATTTCGGCTTCGCCGTAAACTGGATGCGGAAGGACCTTGCGCTTTGCCTTGATGAGGCGCGGCGCAACGGCGCAACCCTTCCTGTCGCCGCCATCGTCGATCAATTCTACGCCGAGATCCAGAAAATGGGCGGCGCCCGCTGGGACACATCGAGTCTCATTGCGCGGCTAGAGCGGTCCTGAACCTCTCTCCCTCACCGTTATTTCGGCTTGGGCCGGGTAAATGTGCCGCTTCTGGCACAGTTCACGGCAAGGTTTGAAGATCGCCGCCAGCCGGGGCGGAAAGCTTTTCCTCCATCTTTCTCTCTTCGCGGCGAACAATATACATAAAGGCGATCACGCCCGCGATCACGCCCGTGAGTGCGATAATCCCCAGCGGCCCGCTGATCCGGTGAATCGAATCGCCGAAGAGAAAGGCCCCTATTCCAATCGTCAGCGCCCAAATGATCCCGCCTGCGGCATTGAAAAACAAAAATTGGGGCCACCGGTATCTGTTCACGCCCGCGAGGAGTGCCGCGAAAACCCGTAAAAATGCGACAAACCGTCCGAAAAAGACGATTTTCGCGCCATGCTTCTCAAAAAGATATTGCCCAAGCCGCAGACGGCTTTCGGAAAGATGGACAAATTTGCCATAGCGCAAAAGAAACTTCGTCCCATAGGTCCGGCCAATCCAAAAGCCGATATTGTCACCAAGGATCGCACCCGCCGCAGCGCATCCGATGACAAGGGAGAGGTTCAACTGGCCAGTGGCTCCTGCATAGCCTGATGCCAGGATCAAAATCGTTTCACCAGGCAGCGGAACCCCGGCGCTCTCAAGCATGACAATGAGGAAAACCACCCAATAGCCATGCAGCGCAATCAGCGGTTGAATTCTGGAAAGTAACACGAAGACTCCGCTCCATTTCCGGGCCGAGCCGCCAGATCTGGCTCAGAGCGGCGAACATTCCGATACGCAATTGGAGCGGATGAGGCAAGCGCCGCGCTCCGTTTTCGCCAATCGCCGCAGTTCTGCGTTCCTTAGCGAGGCAGGCATCCGCCTAGATTTCTCACGATTATCATCACATATGAACCACTTGCAGCCGTAACTTTGCCGCGGTGGCGAACAATAGTACGAAATCCAATTTCGTTGTTGCAAGGAATTGTTCGCAGCATTCTTAGAATCAAACCGGAACAAAGTTTGGCACATAGACGTTGAAGGCTTGAGGGTTGCTCAGAGGAGGTCGCAGTTCTCATGATTAACCTCGAACTTTTGTACAAGCCTGCCATGATCGACACGAGAAAGCAGCCAGCTAGACTGGTCGTCGTATCGAATCGTGTTCCCTCATCCTCCCCCGGGGCGCCCGCTGCGGGCGGGCTTGCCGTTGCACTTGAAGCGGCGCTTACGCCACGCGGCGGCGTGTGGTTTGGGTGGTCGGGCAAAACCAGCGGCGAGAGCGATCCCGCCCTGCAATGCAGGACTGCCGGCTCCGTCACCTACGCGGTGAGCGACCTCACTCAGCGCGATGTCGAGGAGTACTATCACGGCTTTGCAAACCGTACGCTCTGGCCGATCTGTCATTATCGTCTGGATTTGGCCAGTTTGTCGGAGGATGATTCCGCAGCCTATTTCCGCGTCAATGAGCAGTTTTCCCGCCAGCTCCATAAGCTGCTTCGTCCTGATGATCTGATCTGGGTGCATGATTACCATCTCATCCCGCTGGCGCGCTTCCTGCGCCAGCTCGGCTGCAGCAACCGGATTGGCTTTTTTCTGCATATTCCGTGGCCAGGGCCGGATATCGCGAGTGCTCTACCCGGCTTCCAGCGGATCCTTCGCTGCTTTGGCGCCTATGATGTGGTTGGTTTCCAGACCGAAGCCGACGCCGGTAACTTTCGCGATTGCATCGCCGCGGCCAATGCTGGCCGGACCATAAGCGGTGAGTGGTGTGAGATTGACGGACGCCGGGTCCAGGTCGATGCCTTTCCGATCGGTATTGATACCTGTTCTTTCGCAGAAGAAGCATGCAAGAGCGAAAAGAACAGCATTGTTAAGCGTGTGCTCGCGAGCCTCAATGGCCGCGGCCTCATCATTGGTGTCGACCGGCTCGATTATTCGAAGGGCTTAAAAGAGCGCATGCGCGCGTTCGCGACTTTCCTCGAGCGTTTCCCCGAAGCAGCAAAGGCTCAGGTGACGATGCTGCAGATCACCCCGAATTCGCGTTCGGAAGTGCCCGAATATGCCCGCATGCAGCGGGAATTGGAGGAAGAGGCAGGCCATCTCAATGGCAGACTAGGCGACGTCGACTGGACCCCGCTCCGCTATATCAACAAATCGGTCAGCCGCTCGACGCTCGCCGGACTCTACCGCCTCTCACGCATTGGCCTCGTCACACCTTTGCGCGACGGCATGAACCTCGTTGCCAAGGAGTATGTGGCGGCGCAGGCGCCGGATAACCCAGGTGTGCTCGTGTTGTCGCAATTCGCGGGCGCTGCGCAGGAATTCAAAAGCGCGCTGATTGTGAATCCCTATGATGTAGAAGCAACGGCCGCCGCCATCGCTCAGGCCTTCACCATGCCGCTCAATGAGCGCAAGGATCGCTGGCGTGCGATGATGGCGGTTCTTCGCGCCAATACCATCGAGGATTGGACGTCGCGTTTCCTGCATGCCCTTGCGAGCAAGCCCGAAGGGATAGCGATTAACCGTGCATTTGATGAGGCCCGCTTCTCAGGCTCTGCGCGCTTGGCCGGATCTGGCGGCTTGGAGCGGCTTGCCGTTGCCGGAACCACGCCGCGCCGTCAGTCCAATGAGACGAAGCGCAGCTTGCGAAACCGCGCCTCCCCGATCGGAATTTCCGGGGTAGATGACTGGGAAGCGCTTGATTGATCTAGCCTGCAGGTGATGCTCGATTTGTATACGAGGATTTATGCGAGGCGAGGCGAGGCAAGCCATGTCCGCCAGATCGCACTGCGCACATGACCGTCAGGCGCGCGTTCCTGGCGGCTTTGTAAGCGGTTCTGTGACCGGAGTTTTCTGGCATGAACGCTCTCTCCATGAACGCTCTCTCATAGAATCAGTCCTCGCTTCATGGCAGCCGCGAAAAGCTCAACAGCTTTCGGATTAAGGCTGCCATCCTTGAGCTTGAGCGGCATCGAGAGCGGCGCTATGCAACCAAACAATCGGCCCCGTTCGTAAAACCAGCCTTCCTCAGCCAATTCGGCGTCGAAGGGGCGCCCCGCGCGAATATCCAAAAGCCCCTTAACGAATTGAGGATGCCGCAGGATCTGATAAATCGAAATTGAGTACGTCTCGGCTTGCGAGAGCGGAGTCTCTCTGCTCACAGCCGGGCTCCCTCCTTTAATCCCCTCGCGGCTTCATACAGCATAAGTCCTTACGCCGTGAACAGGGGGCAGCTTCCAGCGAGTTTCCGCGGAAGACCGCGGCGGCTGGCAAGGGTTCGCCCCAGGAAAACCAATTCGGGAGCTGGCAGGAGAGTAAAGCACGAGGGCCCAAAGTCCTTACGGCCGGAGAGGTACGAGGAACGGAAGTGGCGAGCCGGAAACGCCGCTAACACGCAAGACCATGATCGGGAATCGTGCTTGCACGCACCCCTATCCCAATCCGCATCGCTTGCGTCAACCGGCTCAGCGGAAACAGCCTGTTCCTTGCCGCTCTCCGCCTGCGTATTGGCCGTAAGGTTCGGGAGCCGGTCAAGACCGTCCATCTTCCCGATGAGCCCGGCATCCGCAAGCGCCTCAAAATCCGGCGGATCATTGAGGCTCGCAAATCCGAACCGAACCCCAGAACTCCGCCCCTCGCCATGACACGGCGAGTGGACTTGCAGGCAGGATGTCCAGCCAATTTCTGCGCCGCGCAAGGTTACTGGAAAACACCCTCGAAATTCATCGCGCCATGGGGCCGCGGAGCGCAACCCCATGAGCCTTCGTCGTATATACGATCAGATCCGCCGCCAGCGGCAGATTCGGCGTCCTCCGCGCCACCAGCATACCCGGCGCCGGCGGCGGCGCACAACGACGACCGCCTCCTTCACCGGGCTCTCTGGAACAACAGACCGGCTTTTATCCGTAACCAGCGGTGCGGAATCCGCAGAATCCGGTATCAGGGCTAGCCCCCCCGCAGCAGCAGCGGCGCCCAGCATGATAGCGAACATCTCTCGGCGACAAATAGCTGTCATTTGGTTTTCCTCCACGGACCACCGTCTCACCATGATGGGCTCAACGTTTGGCAGGTAACCCGAGTTACGGGTTAGTTATGGCAAGATGGCGCGGAAAGGCCGCGGGGGCAAGGGATCGATCTGGCAGGCGATGATCACAGCGGTAACAGTTTGAGCGCAGCGATCTCGCGCCGATGGTTGAACCCGACATGCAATTTGAAGCCGGAAAACCAGCCCATGCTGGTCTTTCCCTTGCTGCCGGGCCAGCAAAAACCTTGTGTTTGGCTATGCGCTGGTTGTGGCAGACGGGCAGCGGCGTGCTGTCGATGTAATAGATGTACCTGAGCGCTTTTCGATGGAGTCCCCGCCGCGAACGGCACCGGCGGCACGGGCTGCGCTCGGTCTTGTGGTCCGGATCGTCTGGTGAGTGTGTTCAAAAAGTCACAATTGATTGAAAGTTTCAAGGGGAGCCAAGTATTTTGATTCTCTTGTTTTAGTTTTGATTTTCTTGTTTTAGTCAGGTGCGAGATCGAGATCGGTGCCGCCCGTGATGTGGTTGGAATTCGGCGTGGCGCGATCTCCGGTAACATGAAGGTATCGTGTCAGGCTGCGAGGTCAATCGGCTGATCGATGAGGCTGGTGGCGAGTGTTTGCCAGCCATCGA
>Ga0209061_1000955_pt1 | contig 55695 bp, 42 predicted proteins | sample Coa_R1_10_FD_187157 | JGI IMG/M metagenome (GOLD analysis project Ga0209061, IMG submission 187157) | Surface soil microbial communities from Centralia Pennsylvania, which are recovering from an underground coalmine fire - Coalmine... | ecosystem: Environmental > Terrestrial > Soil >... | reverse complement strand
TGCCCTCGTTGCCATGAATAAAGTTATGGCAGCGGCGGAAGGCCACGCTGAGCATCTCTTTGCCGGCTGTGTTCACGGGGATGCGCGCGGTCTTGACCTGCTCGCCCTTTTCTGACTCGCCCGCCAGGGGCCAGGCCGCCAGCGGCTTGATCTCGACATCGAAGCGACCGACTTCTTTGGTGAAATAGAAGAACTCAAGGCCATTGCTCCACAGCGCGTACTGGCACGAAGAGGTCTCCGTCAGCACGCTTTTCAAATCGTCGAGTTCTCGGCCCATCTCATCGGGCGAGCGCAGGCGCGTATTTCTGCCGATCTGCGGCGTCGGGCGGCAGAAGACAGCGCGCGACAGGTTCTCGTTGATGTGGGGCTTGCCATGATGGAACACGGCGATATCGATGAGAATGCGCCGCTTCTCTGGGAGCCGGACCACAACATCGGCCTCCATGTCTTCGTAGGGGATATTGTACTGCTCGTGCAGCGCTTTCGCAATGAGTTGACGGACCTGTTCTCTGGGAGTATCTTTGACTTCTTTCTCGCCAGTGATGATATCGATGATGTAACCTTCGCCGATGCCGGCGCCCTGCTCCTCGCGCGCTGCTGGCGGTATAGGATCGCCCCATAGGGTGGTCGCTTCCTCTGGCATATCCTCTCCCTGCTTCCTGCTCGTTATTATCGATTTGTGTGCGTATTGCACATGCAACACAAGTATATCAGAAGAGTGCAGGAACGCAAAGAGGGGATACATGAGGCGAGGACACAGGCCGCATCCTGCGGATGCGGCCTGTGTCCTCGCCTCATGATGTTGTGTTAGCGGTCCATGAGTTCTTCGGCCAGCTCTAAAATCTGCGGTTCGCTGCCCCAGACCTTTCTGGCAGCTTTCCAGTTCTCGGCGGCCTCGTAGAGATGTATGCATTCCATACTTGTTCAAGATATGCCTTGTCTGGAGAACCACCGGGACCCTGTGGCTTAGCTAGTTCAAAGCAGGTCTAGCCTGCAACGTTATACAGATTACCCCAGCTAGAATCCGCAAACATAAAACTCGGATCATCTTCTGGATGCGCCGGGAAAAGCTTACGGGCGCTATCGAGATATGCCCTTGAGAGAATTTAGTCCCCCATCAGCAACGCCCTCCATCCTCCGTGAACGCGTGCCATCACTCGTATGTAGCAGGCAAAGGCTGGCCACCACAGGAGATCGTTCGTCAGGATGACTACGCCAAAACGCACGGGCAGTTGACCTGAGGCGAGTGCCCAGAGAAAGCCAATGGGACCCAGGATCTTGCCTACCATCCCTACGAGTACTAAATGCCCGTGGGCGCTGGGGTGCCGCGCTGCCCATCCGTAAGCGGGGGCGTAGACCAGCACGAACATCCCCACCACTTGCCAGAATGCCGGGTATGAGGGGAGCGGCATGCGCAGAAAGCGAAAAAGGGCATCTGGGAAGACGATGGTGAGAGAGCCCCAGAGCAGGTTGTAGACCGCTGCTGCCGCAAGCCACGGTCGGAAGCGAGTAAGCGCCATCTCAGCTTGGTCTCGGCTCATGACCTGCACTCCTCCTTCAGCTCTCTACGTACCCGAAACCGTCCAGTATAGCCGAAAATCTCTCCCAACGACGGATGCCGAAGCGCGAGGGTAACCTCAATCGTCTCATTGCTCTCCAGCAGCGCGGTTTCACTCACCCGTACTTCCACGCTGGCCCAACGCGGGAGCATGATGCGGAGCCGGTTCATCCCGACTCGCATGCCGCACGTTTCGATCCGGATGGTGTCTGGCGGCTCAAAGGCCACGTTCCAGATGACCTCCAAGATGCCGAAAGGTGCCATCCGCTCGACCACACGGGCCAGGCACAGGTCAAACACCATCGTCGCATTGAATTGACGCGGCTTGCGGAACCAAAAAGTGCGGTTCCACGTTTGAGCGCCACCACCTTGCTTGTCGTGCCGTCCCTCCACAATCATTGACGCCTCGATGTCGCTGCCCTGCTCTGGGAACAGGATATCGAACAGAGCACACAAGCGCAAGAAAGGCCACAACCAGAACGGCCGGTGCCAGATCCGATCCATCGTCCCCTCAAGCACCACACGGTAAGGGTCTTCGGGTTGCAGCAGATACTGATCATGCAGTACCCCTGGCAGCTCCTCAACTGCTCCTGCAAGGACAGGAAAGAAAGGGGAGTGCGACCCCCGAGGCGTCGCCCCCGAGGCATTGCCACGCTGGAGACACGTGCGCAAAGTAGGCGCAAGCTCTGGAAAGCGGAAGGCATATCCATGCGCGAGGGCCTGCTCAGGAACCGCCCGGTGGCTATGGAGCAGGAGGTCAGCTTGTTCTCCCATAGCCAGATGAAGGGCAGCGGCTGGAACTCGAAGACGGTGAGGGCGCGAAAGTGCCGTCCCCAATGTTTGTGCCATCTGAGCTTGTGTCCGCGCATCGGGAGCCACTACGTTGAGAGGCCCCGCAATCGAGGTGGCGTCCAGTACCCATGTGTAGAGACCCACCACGTCATCGATGTGAATCCAGGGGAACCACTGCTGTCCGTTCCCGAGGGGGCCACCGAGGAACAGTCGGAACGGCCATGCCATCAGATGCAGCGTCAAGGCATCTGGTGCCAGGACCACTGCCGTGCGCATCAAGACCACGCGCACTCCGAGAGGTTGGGCTGCCGTTGCCGCGTGTTCCCAACGTTCACACACCCGTGCAAGAAACGTGTCTCCGGGATCGGACTCTTCCGTGAGAACCTCATCACCACGGTCGCCGTAGAAGTCTATCCCCGAAGCGTTCACCAGCGTTCGCGGCCGACGACTCTCCTCTAAAAGCGCGATGGCGCGGACAAGGGTTTCGGTCGCGCGAACACGGCTGTTCAGAAGGTCAATCTTACGTCTGGGAGTCCACCGCCGACTCCCAATATTGGAGCCAGCGAGATTGATGACCGCATCTGCGCCAGCGAGTACCTCTGCCAATCCGCTATCAGCTGTGCGCGGATCCCAATGCATGGAATGCAGTAACCCGTTGGGGGTCTCAGAACTCTCTGGCTGCGCGCGAGTCAGAATGGTGACAACATGCCCGTCTGCAACCAGCGCAGCTATCAAGTGGCGTCCGATAAAGCCGGATCCGCCCGCGACAATAATCCGCATTACCATCTCCAGTCTGCCATGAAGTGCTTGGTTCGTCTTTTATAGATCCGTATGTGGGAGGTTTGTTTTCCCCTACAGGATTTTCATTCTTGCGCTGTCGATCTCCAAGCGCGTTTTTCTTCTGAGCAGATCTTACGGGAATGAGCGTGTACCAACCAGTGAGTAGACTCACTGGTATGAAGGTGAAGTGTGGACTTGACCCAGAAAGATGGATCTCCCGCACCTTCCGTGCTCATGCATAGACAAACTTGCGCACGGTGAGGGGGCTCATGTGCAGCTCTCTGGCAATGGCGGCAATACTCTTGTTGACGACTTCAGCGATCAATTTCGGTCAAGTTGGGTAGAGTTCTGTGGAAAGCCCTGCCGTGTGAACTGGCTTAAAAAGCGGCCCCATAGACTTCAGTAGAGGTCTATGGGGACAAATGGTAGCGCATACGGGATGCGACGGCTCAGTTTTATTTTCTCCCTTGCTTGAGCGTATAAACCAGCCTCTCAAGCCAATTCATCTGCTTTTCATTGTTCGGTTTTATTCGCTCGATTCCGCGTTTTTTTGCACGCGTTGCTACATCGTTGCTACAGAGGCCAAGGTCAGGGAAGCGGCACAGGAAGCGCAGTCATCACTATTGAAACAAGGGACATTATTCCATCAATGGCTGAGCATCGACTGAAAACCCACATTTTGTGCTACTATAAATAATCCGCTCAAAAACAAGAATGCCACTCTTCTGCCTGCATCTGCCAAACCACGTGAGCAAGGGCTTCGTACATCTCACCTGTGTGCTAGGCTGTCTGACATGCGGCTGCTGTCGCCCGCGCCGGTAGTCGTTCCGTTTTGACTGTAGATCTCCTGCCCGATGCGCTGCATCGCTGTCCAGAGTGCCTCCACATGGGTTCGTTCGGTCGGAAGCGCGCCAATTGAAATGCGCACCATCCACCGTCCAGCGAGAATCGCCGGTGTGAGATAGGCTGCTCCGGAGCGGTTCACCCGGTCTGCCCACGCGAGCGTATGCCGGTCCAGTGCCTCACCGGCGAGGACTAATGGCTCGTGGCGCACGTAGACCGTCTGGAGCGGGACAGGGGCGAGCACGCGCCAGGGTGGTGTGACGCGGACCTGGGAAGCCAGCCATTGGGCATTGGCGAGATCGCGACGCAGCCGCGCCTGGAGTCCGGTCACGCCTTGCTCGCGGATGAGACACCACAGTTTGAGTGCACGAAAGCGCCGTCCCAGCGGGATACCCCAATCGCGCAGATTTTTCACTCGATTATCCACCGCGCTCTGCAAGAAGCTCGGATTGGTGGACATCACCCGCACGAGCTCTGATCATTGGCGATCAACTGCGAGATCCACACATTCCGCCGCAGGGTTAAGTTCTGCACCAATGTTGCCTTGCTTCTATTATTACGGGCTCCTTGAATCCAGAGAAAGAGTATGCTAAAGTACAGTTTACAGAAATGCAAGAATGTCTTGTGTATTTCTAAGAAAAATCTGTCGCAAAAAGAGTAATTATATATCGATATATTTCATGCTAATTCTGTTGATTGGCCCGCATAGGGATGGCCTGTCGGGAGATGTGTCCGGGCTGTAAGAGAGAAGGAGATGGCATGGCTCAAGTAATAGCTGCTGGCCCATTTGCCACAGAGGGAGAACGCCGAGCAGCAGAGGTGCTGAAACAGCTTCCCAACGATTGGGTAATCATTTGCAACAAAGTCCTGCCGCATGGTGATCGTTCTCATGAAATTGACTTCATTATCCTTGGGAACCGCTGGGTTTTTTTGCTGGATGAAAAATCGTGGAAAGGCAAAATCCATGGCAACGATCAGCTCTGGGTCAAAAGCGACGGGTTCTCGTTGCCCAGCCCGCTCACCAAGGCGGACTTTGTAGCAAAAATCCTGGCCGGCCATCTGAGCTGGAAGGTCACGCCCCTCAAAGGGAATGGCCATTTTGTGCGTGGAGGAGTGCTCCTCTCCATGGCGGAAAAGATACCGCAGATCCACGATCCGCGCGCGGCCAATGGCATCTATCTGGCCAGCAATGTTTGCGAACGTCTACAAGCGCTGGATAGTCAGGGTGGCAATCCGCAGGTCGGCCAGTTGCGAGCATATATCCAGAAGGCGCTGATAGACCTTTCGCCCCGACCCCAGGTCCCACAACGCATTGATAGCATTCTAATTGAGGATGCGGTCGCTATCCGCCCTGGTGTGCGCCTTTTCAATGGCAGAATCGAGGGAACTCAGGATAAGGCGGTCCAATTGATGGTCTATGATCTCACCCGCGACCCCTTGAATGCGCAAACGCTGTATGCCTTTTATATGCGTGAATGCCAGGCATTGCGCAGACTCGATGGAACAGGTTTGGTGCCGATGGTGAATGTGCCTTTCAAATGGTCGGAGGATTTTCTGATTGTCCCCATTATGCCGCCGCGCGGAAAATTTCTCAGCGTCTTGCCCTGGCCGGAGACAAGCGAGGAGTTTATCCAGGAGTTGCTGCTAGCAGCGGCCTGTTTTGGGGCGCTCGATCAGATTCATGCTCACGGCGTTTTACATCGGGCAATCGGACCAGGTGCAATCTGCGTTCAGCCTTCGTTTAAGGTTGTTTTTACCAATTTCTATGCCGCGCGTATTGACGAAAACTCGATTGCTCCCGCGCTTGACGCACTGGCAATTGAAGATCCCTATGCCGCGCTCGATCTGGCACTGGGTTACGGCTACGCGACAACAACCACCGATACCTTTAGCCTGGCCCTGGTCTTTCTAGAAAGACTCGCGGGTGCCCCGCTTTCGACGATTCGTGCCAATATCGAAAGTGATATCATCTTTCCACAACAACCCCGCTGGACAGCTTTTCTCTCCGCTGATCTGGCCGAAGAACTTAGGATACTTTTCAAGCAGGTGCTTACTCCCGACAAAGGTGCCCAACCTCTCACAGCGAAAGAAATGGCAGCACGCCTGACTGAACTGGCTCGTCGCTTGCGTGTTGAAGTCCAAGGAGACAATGTGACAGGGAAGATACTTGATAAGCGCTACAAAGTTCGGCGTTTGCTTGGGCGTGGTACCACTGCCTGCACGTATTTAGCAACTGATACTTTAACAACTGACACAGAGTTTGAGGCGCTTGGCTGGTTCGCACTCAAGCAATATATGAGTCCTCTGAATGTTTTGGATCAGGCAGTGAGAGAGTTTGCTATCCTGAAAAACATCCAGAGCAAATACTTGGCGCGCATCTTTGATATTTACCCACCGCAAAATGATGTGCATGTCAAAATGGAATATATCCCTGGCCCTACTTTACAGCAGGTGGAGAATGAGTTTCCTTGGCCCCTGGATCGCTGGTGGTCCTTTGCGCAAGATTTGCTGAACGCCGTCGAGGTACTTGAGCAGAAACAATTGCTGCATCGGGATATTAAGCCTGCCAATATTATTCTGCACGACGCGGAGAATCGTCCTGTGCTGATCGATTTTGGCTTTGCTGTGCGCCAGGGGACACATACCAGATTCGCGGGTACCCCGCTCTACCTGCCCCCTGAAACGCTGGCAACCTCCTCATCTACTGCTTTCCCGCCCTCATGTGACCGTTATGCCGTGGGGGTAGTGCTCTTTAAGGTCTTATTTGGCTATCTTCCCTTTACGCAGATAGGGAATGAGCGACATCTTATTTCCTTAGAGCAGATCACGGAACCACGAGCCAGGAGAATCGCGACTGTTTTGTTAAAGGCTGTATCAGCAGACCCCGCTGAACGCCCTGCCTCGATTGAGCAGATGCGCCAGGAACTGCAAACTGCTTTTCTCGCGCTTGATGAGCCCGCGCCGAAAAACACCTTGCAAGAGCTGAACAACCCCTGGGTCAATGAAATCCGCAGCCTCTATCGCAATAGCGAGATCGGGAACCAGAACAACCGGGGCCTCGATTCTGATTTTGTCAGAGAGACATATGTTCCGACTGCCCTGGACGAGCGGCTCCTCCCGAAGCTTTTTGTCCACAAACCGAAAACGATCTTTTTGTGCGGAAACCCGGGCGACGGAAAAACAGCTTTTCTGGAGAAGGTCCAACAGGAACTGGAGCGACGGCAGGCCAGATTGATCAAACAAGACCCTAGCGGCTGGGAGTGGGATTTGGATGGGCATCGGTATCGCAGTTGCTACGATGCCTCGGAATCACATGGCATCCTGAACGCAGATCAGCAATTGACTGAGAAACTGAACGGCCTGGAGGGGCATACTCCACCTGTTGCCTCTTTGACCGTCCTGGTCGCTATTAACGATGGGCGCCTGGTAGACTATTTCCAGCGGCATGCCGGGCGGTTTCCCTGGTTAGCAAAACAATTGGGGAAGGCTCAGGATGCGAACAAGATCGAGAACCTGGATGTCTGGGTGGTCGACCTCAAAAAGCGAGCGTTCGTGAACCTACCAGAGGCAGAAACAAAGTCGGTTTTTCGGAAGGTTTTGCAGCGCCTGGTCGCGCCAGAGAGATGGGAGGTCTGCGAGCAATGTGCTGCTCAGGCGGTTTGCCCCATATACAACAATGCCGCTTCCCTCCGTTTGCCGAGAGTCGCTCAGCGTCTCGAATATCTCTTCTTACTCTCTCATCTACGGCGTCAACGTCATACGACCATGCGTGACCTGCGCTCAGCTCTGGCGTACCTGATTACCGGCAATAAGTGCTGCGAGCAGGTTCATGAAGCGGTTCATGGGAGCGATGCCGGGGCTTCACTGGTCCAGCTTTCCTACTGGCAATCCGTTTTCGCGCCGCTTGAGGAGAGTGATGAGGCGTTAATGGATCTGGTCCCATTGGACCCGGGGCGTTTCTCGCATCCCCACCTGGATCGTTTTCTCCACTTCCACCAGGGACTCCAGGATGCAGAGCAGCGTCGCCTGCTCTTCACCGATAGGAAAGACCTGGAGCCGCAACGTTTCCCAGATGAAGCGGCGTGGTTGGCCGCCTTTAAGCGCCGCGCCTATTTTGAGGCAGCTAAACCTGCTACACAGGATGGGATTCTGCTGCCAAAGGTGCGCTGGTTGAATCTCTTGCCTTATCGTTATTCCAGGGACTTTATGCGGCTGCTCGATGGACGTTTGAACGAGGAAGAAATGCGGGAGCTTAAAGAACAACTGGCCCTGGGCATTCTCCGCTCAGATGGAATTGTCGAGGATGTGCCGGAGGGGATGCTCAGCGTAAAGGTCAGCTCCTCAGCGGAGCAACAACTGGTCATTCTCAAGCAGCTCCCCCTGGCGGAGTTTGAATTGCGTGTGGAATACCCTCATGGCACTGATATGGTCGAGCGCCTGCCTGAGATTGTACTCTTCCAGCACCGTTCAGGCACGCCACGTCTGGAGATTACAGTAGATCTTTTCGAACTGCTCTTGAGGATGGCCAATGGTTTGCAGCCCAGCTCTCCAGAGTTCCGCCCACTGCTCGAAGATCTGCGCCTCTTCAAAGACGTTTTACTCTTGCGCGAGACACGCGACCTCGTTCTGATTGAAAGCCAGCAGCGTGTCCATCTGGTGACGCAGCGTGATCGTAAAATCGTTCGCACACGCCTGGCATAGAGGGGAGACCATTTCATGAAGCTTAAGCTACCTAAAAGCATTGTCGGGGTAAAGTTCCCGCAGATTTCTATCATCGATATGAATGATTTCGATATCGATTTGTTCTTACCTTCCCTCTTCTTTACCATTCTTGCCCAGGGGCGAGGAAGGGCGAGGCGTGCAAATGATCCTAAAGCCATTACACAATTCATTGATATTCTGGCTCAGCATCCAGCTCTTGAAGGATTCGGCGACTCTGAGGGTAGAAGAGTACTGGAGCGTTTCGTCCGCACAGCATTAATTACAACTGGCAGCGTCGGACGTTCACATATTGATGAGCAGATTACCTCTATTATACCTTATACCCTTCTGGCCCATAAACCTGGCTTCCCTGTAGGCAGCCACCACAGAGGTGTAGATACCTTTATCTATCAGGCACTACGAGAACGTATAGGTGCTGAAGATGCCTTAAGAGATTTCGTGAAAAAGGTTTTTGGGCGAGGGGTAATCATCGGGAGTATTTCTGAATTAGGAGGCAAGTATGATGGAGAAACCGAACTGGATACATTGACCCGTTTCTCTATCGCCTTTCTCGATGGGTTTGAAAATACTCGGCCCGGCATGAACCGAGAAAAGAATGTAGTCAGCCCCTGCTCTACATTATCAACGGAATTTGCTACTGATCTTCTAAGATATCTCTTTGAATATCACAAAACGATGCCTACCCAGGCTTTCACCCCCCATCTGTTGATCCTGATAAACTTTGAACTGTTCAACTATACGCTGAAACTCGTTCATTCGGTGAACGAGCTGGTGCAAAATCCTGAAGAGTTGCCTGCCGCCATGAGGGAGGATAGTAAGGTTACGCCACCACAACTCTATCTGGATTTTACTGAAGCTTCTAGCGGGTACAGCCAGGAGATGGCAAAGGCCTGTGTGCGGCGAGATATCGAAACCTATCAACAATTTTTAGAGTCCAATCTGTTGCTGCGCCAGCTCGATATCTATGTGGAGAGACTCAAGCGCAATCCGCGCAAGAGAGCTATGATTGAGAGAATAATTTCGCCAACACTGACTGGCGCTGAGTATTTACAGGGATTGCTCCTGCTACGGAATGACCCAGAAATCAGTAGAGACCTCGCTGCTCTAGCAAGTAATGATGAGGATGAGATTCGCCAGGCCAATATCCAGGAAGGAGAAGAGGAAAATCCAGAAGCATTGAGCTGGTTAGATGTAATTGTTGATACGGCTGAAGACGAGATTGAACGGATCGTTAACCTGCTGGTCGAAGCACAGAGAGATAATGCTATTTCTCATTTTATTCAATGGTATTGGAGTGTTGGTGGGTTAAAGAAGCCACAGGGCGTCTTGCGGGGAGCGCCGACTAACCGCAAATCCTGGCGCTACGCTCCGACAAATGATGTGCTGGCAATGCTGGTGCAGTTGGCGGCGGTGCGCCTGGGCAAGCCAACGAGCCAGGAGCAGGGCGAGAGCGTGCAGCCCATTCGTTTGCAGGACTTTTTGCAGTTTCTGGAAGAGCGTTTCGGCATCCTGGTGGACCGCCCGCCAGTCCCCTTTGAGGGCGCGGAATACACGGCAGCAGCCCGCGATAACTTACGAGCAATGCTGCGTCGCCTGCGCCAGATGGGCATTTTCCGCGACCTTTCCGACGATTTCACGGTACAACGTCTGCATCCTCCTTATGCAGGCCAGGAGATGACGGGAGCGAGGGCATAACTGATGATAGATACACTGCAACAGATAGAGACACGCCGCGTAGAGTTGCTAGCGCTTGAGATTGTGGCTCGTTTAAAAGATACAGAAGTCGGACACTGTGCCAGGGTTGATTATCTGGATCAGGCGACCTCACTGGGTATCTGCACCTATATCCAGCGCCAGCAGTTAGCCCATGGTGTGGTCTTCCATATTCTCGCATCCGACGCAACGCAGGCGAAGGCGGATCCGCTCTTTATTTTGCCTGATAAAGCCATTGAACTGCGTAATCGGAAACAGGGCAGACTCTGCCTGTTTGTGCCCTCTGACCTGGTGGACGCAGCCTATAGCTCGATCGCGAACTCCTTTGCCCTCACCGATGGACGTGAATTACAAAAGCTGGTTTTAAAACAAGTGCGAGCACAGTTCTCTCCCGAGGTAGCGGCAACCGTGCGCGCCGTCTTTGCCAAATTGCGCGGTTTCGCCGGAATCAGCGAGCAGCAGCGCCTGGAGTTTGCGCTGGCAATCCTTGAACGTATACAGGCGGGAGAGAAGACCACTATCGGCCTGGAACTCTGGCGAGTTGGACTGATCGCGGATGGAGGAGAAGATTTCGTTGCGCGTCTGGCCAACAATCGTGACTGTGTGGTAAACCTCTCGCAGCCCAGTAAAATGGGGGCGACAACGCGCGAACGTATTCAAAGCATCAAAGTCGATGCATCTACGGCAGCTCGACTAGGCCAGTTTTTCCATGGGCGCTCGTTGAGTGATGTACGCAGCTGGTCTCGCGCTTTAGCCAGCGAGCCAGACCTGACCTTTGAGCACTGGAAATTCCCCAAAACCGACCCCAGTGATCTGCGCTCTGTGACAATCGCGCCTTTTGTGAATACCAGAGGCGAGGTTGAGCGTTATTGTCATTTACACCAGCCCGATGGGATCAATGGCAGCCTGCTGGCTCGTTATGGCTCGAAAGAGACGCTGGTTGTGCGCTGGAAGACCGAGCCCGTTCTCCCCAGAGATCTGAGTCGCTGGCGGATCGGCATTGTGCCAGCCGATAGCGAGCATGGCTTTGAGGATAGCCTGGATGAACGCAGCGTTATGGGAAACCGCCGCACGGTTACCATCAAGCTGGATATGGATTTTGAGGAGCCGCCCGATTACGCAGTCTGTATTCGCATCATGCCGCTGAGCGCGGATGGCAATGAGATCCTTGATCCGGAGACTGGAGAAGCTTTTGTCGCAACCAGTCAGGAATTTTTCCTGGTCCAGGATGTACAGGGCGAGCCGCCTGGCACGCAAAGAAAACAGTTGCGCACGGTTCCTACACTCGCTTTTGGGCGTCTTGAAGTCACGGTTGAGATGCGTGCAGAGGCTTTTGGTGAGGAAGAAGGGCCAGAATGGCTTGAGAAGGATCTGGCCTACTTTCGCTTACGCTTAAATGAGCGCAGCAAAACGCATATTCTCACGGTTGGCCTTAGCAGCTCTCTCCTTGCCCTGGAAAAGCGCGTGCTGGAGCGCCCACGCGACGGGGGCTGTTTCCTGCTGGACATTGATGAGGTCCGCCCGGTAGATGAACAGCGTTTCGCTCCTTATCCGCTGCCTGCGGGCGAAGACGAGGCCTGGGCAGCGTTCTGGCGGGCACGCGAGACATTTTTTAAGCGCCTGAAACAATCAGAGGTGCGCGCGGTCGTCGAGGTAGCCGAGTGGACCCCAGAGTTGGCTGCGGCTGCTCTACGCTACGCGCAAGCCTATCGCGAGCTAATCGATGAACTGGTGACGCGCGGCGGGGCCACGGAATTACGCCAGGCGCTCTCCATCGATACGCTGCTGGTGAGAAATGCGCGCGGCAAAGGTCAGGTCGAAGAGGCATTGGTGATTCTACCCACGCATCCGTTGCGCGCTGCCTGGTATGCAAGTTATACTCAGTTGCTCCGCGTCTGGGAACAGCAATTACTCGGCTACTCTCTACGTGAGCGCAAGCGCAGCCTGGATTTACAGGCTCTACGCCAGCTTGTGCCAACGAATGTCCCTGCTTTTGCGTATCACGCGGCTTCAACTCAGATCTTCGCCTTCTTCCAGAATCTGCGTTTCTTTCATGGTGTAGCCCTTCCGGCTGGCGTGCCTGATCCTCACCGCCGTTATAGCGATGTTGCGCTCATTCTCGACACAGGCATCGATCAGGTGGGTGTTGGAGATATTCAGCCCGACCAACTGGCAGAGCATCTTGCGAAATTTCACCAGCTCCATCCTTATGTCAAAACTCTAGTGACTACATTGATCAATCCTGATCGCGGGGATTTCTTTGCCGAAGCTCTTCAGAAGATGCTGGCAGCCAAGACGTCTGCCGAAGACACGGAACGAACGTATGAGCCACCTCAGTTTCAGATCGTTTCCTACGCGGAAGATGGTCAGAAGAGTACCTTCCATGCCTTTGAAAAAGTGCGTCAGCGGCAGAGCGATCTGCAATATAGCCGCGGTTCCGACCATTTTCTGCCAGCGCTCACGGTGACAGCGCGCCCGTTGAGTCAGTTAGAACACGCAGGCCCACCCGAAGCGCATATCGCGGTGGTCACGGACCTGACGCGACCTGCCATTGTTGCCTCCATCCCAGCCATGGAAACCGTCAGCAGTGATACCAGCAGTTTCTCGCTCTATGGGCTGGTGAATCGCTTTCTCTCTCACTTTACTGCCGATAGTCAGGGATTACTCTGGCGTCATCGCATCGAGACAGAGGGCATTAGAAAACCTGAGCCGCATCCAGCCGGTCCCAGGTATAGTGAGACCTTAATTGATCTGCATACGTCCCTGCTCAAAGCAGGCGGTTCGCTGTTGGGTGGCGGAACTGAGGGCCGCCCTGTTCTGGAGGTGCGCCTGGAGCAGGAGCGGCGCGATTTACTCGAACGCCTACATGTGAACACGAACTGGGTGGTCACGCTGGATCGTTTCTTTACCCTTGATTACTATGATTCGCCGAATGAACCAGGTCTGCGCGACCTGGCTCGCAAATATGTGCTGGACTATTCGCCTGAATTCACCGAGGGGCTGGGCCACCGGATGATGGTCACGACCTCCTGGCATGAAGAGATCGGCTCGCTGCTGCACGAGGCGATGAACGAGTTGGGCTTCGCGAGCATCGAGCAGAGCGTGAGTCGCCTTCTGCACCATTTAAAGATGATCTCTGGCCGTCTGGCCTTGGAGGCGCTTGAAGCGTCAACCGGCCGGGCCGCCGCAGTCGGGCTGGGCGTTGTGACAGCCTGGCTGGAGAAGAATAAAAAGCTGCGTCAGGCCGTCCTGGTACCGGTGGACATCTACCCACGGATGTTCTCGCAAGAGGGCACGGGTAGATCAGCGCGCGGCGAGAGACGCTGTGATCTGGTGCTGATTTCGCTGAAGCGCAATATTGTGGATGCAACCTTTATCGAGGTAAAGTGGCGCAGAGGCCGCGGGCCTCTTGAGAGCCTGGCGCAAGATATGGTCTTGCAGATGGAAGGGTCCGCGCTAGCCATGAAAGAGCGGTTCTTTAACGAGAACCGCGTTGATGGCGCACTTCAGCGCTCTTACCTGGCTAATGTGCTGCGCTTCTACTTTGAGCGTTCCCGGCGCTATGGGCTCTTTGATCCCGAAGCTGCGGCATCGTTCCTGGAACATGTGACACGCCTTGAGAAAACGAGCCTGGAGTTCAGGCCCAGCTATGAAGGCTATATTGTGAGCCTGGAAAGCGAGCCACGCAAACCACTTCTGTTGGACAACGCGAAAGTCGTGCTTCTGACTGCCAGAGATTTTGAGAACGACCCGGCATTTTTCCCTCTTCTCACACAAGAAGCCAGCCGGACATCCTGGTCTGTGAATACCCCTGTTGAAGAGCAGCCTACAGGGGAAATACCTCAGACTGATTTTGCCGATCTAGACGATGAGGCGGATCGAACCATGCTCAGGCCAATCCAGCAGGTTGCACCTGTCGTGAAGTCCCATTCCGGTTCTGAACCTCTGACAGATGGACCATCTTCACGGGAAGAGCAGGGGGATGAGGTGGTAATTCCCCTTGGTGAAGCCCTGGGAGAGCAGATAGACTGGAAGCCTGGCGTGAAGGGGAGCCCGCATCTTTTTATCCTGGGCATTCCTGGCCAGGGAAAGTCATGGACGGTGACGCGTCTCTTATCCGAGCTGGGGCGCCAGGAGGTGCCCGCGCTTGTTCTGGACTTTCATGGGCAGTTTGCCGAAGAGGATGGAGCATTTGTCCAGGCGGTACACCCGCATGTTCTGGACGCGGCCAGAGGCCTGCCTTTTTCGCCGTTTGAGTGTACCAGCGAGGTTGGTCCAGGCGGCTGGGAGGCCAACGCCTTAACGGTGTCCGAGATTTTTGCCTATGTCGCCGGGTTGGGCGAAATGCAGAGAGATGTGGTGTATACTGCCATCCGTGATGCCTATAAAGCGCGGGGATTTGGGAGCGAACCCGATACATTGAGCCTGGCATCTCCGACATTAAAGGATGTGCTCAAACGGATCGAGCAGAATGAACAGGCGCGCCATGTGGGCAATGTGGTGGCACGCTGCCGGCCTTTATTGGAGATGGATCTCTTCCGCCTAGGCGAACAAGCGAGCGATCTCCTGACCCTGGTGCGTGGCGGCCTGGTGATCGACCTGCACAATCTTTTTGCAGAATCACTGCAAATGGCCGCTGGCGCGTTTGTCCTGCGTAAGATCTATAAGGATATGTTCCGCTGGGGCGTGGCGAAAAAGCTGCGTCTGGCGATTGTGCTGGATGAAGCGCACCGCCTGGCCAGGGATATCACTCTACCCAAACTGATGAAAGAAGGGCGTAAGTTTGGTATCTCTGTTATCGTGGCTAGCCAGGGCATCGGAGATTTTCATCCTGATGTGCTGGGCAATGCAGGCACAAAAATACTCTTTCGCATGAATTTTCCTGAATCGCGCAAAGTTTCAGGTTTTATTCGTGGACGCCAGGGGCAAGATCTCTCGGAACGCATTGAGCAACTTCCCATTGGCTCTGCCTATGTGCAAACGCCTGAGATGATGTATGGCTCGGTAGTAAAAATGTATCCGCTGGAAGAATAATGTGCAGCATTGATAAAGGGATCACTCACTGCGCTGGCTCCTTGGGAGAGCCGTTCTCAACAGAACGGCTTTTTGTAATTCGTTCGCTTCCGCGCTTTTTCGTGCGCATTGCTACATAAGATCAACGCCAGAGAAGTGGCACAAGAAGCGAGGCCATCACTGTCGAAACAGGGGATATGGCTACATCAATGGCTGTGAATTGACTAAAGCCCCGCATATATTTTTGTGCTACTCTATCGGCAGAAGTGAGGATACTGCGCAGATTATGCAGCGTTTCTGTCAGGAGAAGATCTATCGACAGAGGGGAGGAAAACCATGGCCTCCGATGAGGTGACAAAAACGCAGGAACTGTTAGCGATTCTGCAGACCAGACCCTGGACGAAAGGAGAGCGAGCGAGTGCGCGCCAGCAGATCAGCCGGTATTACCAAAGAAAACTGGCCAGTTTACAACATGCCCTCTTCGAGGTGATTGCGCCGGATCATGGAGAGAAACCCGATCCATTTGAAATAGATACCTATATTCATCGCTATCATAAACAATCACAGGAACTTTACGCGTATATGAATGCACGCTCCCTCTCCAATGAAGCGCTTCCTCTGTGGCTCAGAATCATTGATGAGGATGACCAGGGTCTCGCGGTGTGGCAACCAAGAACTCACTTGTTCCAGCAGAAGAACGCATTCAATCATGGCCAAAAAGAAACAACCAGCTAATCCCCTGCTCGGAAAGCAGCCTCCACTGTATCGCTTCTTTCTCAATCCGTATCAGGATATGCACTGTACGAAGTGTCCTCAGTGTGCGGCCAAATGCACCAGCGGAAAGTGCTGCTGGTCATCCATATTGAACCGCACGGTCTCCTCTCGCTCAATAAGACATGCCGCTATTATCCACACTGTGATTTGCTGATTGCCCATCGCAACGACGTCGAGCGGATTCTGATCACGGCATTTTCTACAAAGATCGATCACGATGACTATTTGATCGTTGGCACACCGGAGAAAGCCGTGTGGCGGCGTGGGATGCAGCAACCGCTGACCTTGCAGGAGACAATTGATACCCTGCGCGATTTTCAAGAAGTCGTCACGTTTAAGGTCATAGGCGGCTGGGTTCCTCCAAGCACCAGGCCTCATACATCCGGCTAGATTGCTCAAAATCCTTTTTTAGAGTCTCATGGCTATAAGAATTTTCGAGTATGAAAGACAAGAGATCAGCCGCAAAGATGTGAGCACATTCACATGCCGGAGGGAACTTCCGAAGAGAGAAAACGTCTCCATGTTAAAAGGAATGTGTTTCTGAGTGAAGAAGGGAAAAGGACATGTGGCGACTTTTCACCTGGTTTCGTCATCATCTTGTGATCTCTCTCGGCTTGTTTGTTGTCCTTTTTGTGCTGGTCATTGGAGGTAGCTTTGTTCTGGTCCGCGCGCAAACCCAGGACCCACAAGCGCCGTCCTGTGGCTCACTCACCCTGCATGAGGGGGGGGCAGAATGCGTATGTCTTGAGTCCAGGCGCCCGCTCCATCGAGCAGTGTTTTGTCCAGGCGTATCAGCAGTGCCAGGCCAGAGCGCTCGCTGTCACCTGGATGGGCGTCGATGCCGGCACTGCCAGCACCTTTACGATTGAGAAGCAAGGCAACAATTGTCAGCTTCTCCAATCATCGCAAAGCTATGTGCTTGGGCATACCAACGCTCAATCTGAGATCAGCAGTTGCCAGGGACTCACCCAGACGACCGATTCACTGATCCTCAAGTGCGGCAGTGGAGAGGATATACTCATTCCTCGCAGCGAGTCGTGCGGATACGTCTATCCCCAGGCCACCGAACAAGCAGAAGCCTGTTTCATGCAGGACTATCGCCAGTGTTACGGCGCTGCGCTCGGATACGAGCCGTCCGGCACCCTGGGGTACAGCTTCCAGATCGATTTCACCTGCAAACTCACCGTTGTCGTGAGCAGTTCGCAGTCCCGCTTCCCCTGCACCAGTCTGGCCCAGCAAGCGGATGGGCTGCATGCCTTGAATTGTGGGACACTGGGCACCATCCAGATTCCGGCCCGTCCATAAGTATTCGGCGGAGTGGAACATATCCAGGTGCCCTATGATTGGGAGCAGGCAGCCGAGGTTGCGCGCAGCCACCAGCGACCTGATTGGGCCATGTGGCTCACCACGGGCCGAACAGAAGCATAACGTCTCCTCGCCAGGTCGTACGTGATGTGTGGGTCAGCCATCACACCGACTCACCAGGAAGAAGGGAGAAGTGCAGCGTGACCCAGGGCGCGTGAGTGAACGCCTCTCGCATTACCGTTTCGGAAGAGAATGTTTCTGAGAGGCGACGCCCTTCACACACCAGGGTCCCCTGCTCGCGTCGAAAGGGCCAGGGAGTAACCAGGAGACGTGTGGGATCGGCATGGTGGACCTGCAACGTGAGCGTGGTTGTCCCGCTGGCGGTTGGGACCTGTGGGAGTGATCGGGTCAGCCAGCCCCCCATGCACAGCGCAAGGGAGAGTGTATCCCAGATCTGGAGCAGCCGCCGATTGCGAGCCACCGCCTCGTCGGTTGCAGAGGCCTGGTAATGGGGATCAGCACGAAGACTTGCCAGGAGTTCCTGCTGGAACGCTCGCTCTTGTATCAGATAGTTCTGGACACGCTCAATATTTTCTGGAGATTCTTTGGCCGCGTCAAAGCGTTCGTAGAGACCTGTTCCATGCAACGAAACCAGGAGGGCGGCATAGCGTCCCTGAGGGAGAACCAGGCGGGCAGCGCCAGACCAGAGACGCACATGCTCCTGTCTGGGCAGTTCCAGAAAGCTGTGAGGCAATCCTGTCTGCGGATTGAGTGTAGGAGCCCGTTCCCAGGCGGTATGACCCACATCATGTTGCTCTGCCCCCAGACACACTTCTTCTCGCGGCTCCACCACCCCAAAGGCGTCATTTCCCCAGGCGCGAGCAAGCTGTCCGGCAAGCCAGGCATGCGCTGGTTGGGTGATCGCGATCCGTCCCTGGGGATCTTCCCGGTACAACATGGCAATGCTCCTTCTTCAAAAGACGCAAAATAGTCTTCTCGCACGACCAGTGTATGGTTCTCTCTCTTCGCCATCCAGCATATCACATGAAACGGAGCGCTCCTTTCTGCTGGACTTCAGTGGATTATGTATGCCTGTTTCTCGGAGTGTTCGCTGTGAGGCTCTGTTCAGAGGACTTCTTCTTTCACGGAGGGAATGTTTGGCACGTGAGCATCAGGATCGTTTATTGTGTATACTGATGAACAAATTCAGCCTTATTCGGAGCCCGCTCGACTTATGACAACGCAGCAACACCTGACGACTTCTCGTCCATCCTCTTTTCCTGTTCCAGAGAGCAGAGCGGCACGTCACGACTATCGACGCGCACAGCATCTGGCCCGCTCACTGGCCCTCGAAACATGCCAGCAGATTCACCTGTATGCCAATGGCGTTGTAGCGATCAATGCTCATGGCCGGCGCCAGGGAGCGCGTTTCGATCAGCTCTTCGACTTCCGGCGCGGCGCGCACGAAGACAATGTGCGATACGGGCGCATCCATTGGGACACGATCCGTGCCGCGGTGACCAATCCGCGCGCCGGGCAACGCCCGACACTGAAAATCACTCCTCATCTGCCCGACAGCGTCGAAATCTGCGCACTGATCGAGCGCACCTATACCGCTTGCTGGCTGCCTTGTTTCCGCGAGCGCCTGCAAGCCGGGGAGGTGCTCGACTTTGACGCGCTGCTGCTCCACCGGGACTGGCTGGGCAAAACCACTCCTGGACGCCGTCGCTTCAGTGCCTCGTTCCCTCAACCACCTCTTCTCACAGATAGCCCCTCTGTGGTTGCTAGCATCGCCCACGGACTCGTCACGCAGACCAATGCCGGCACACCGGTCGAGTGGCTGCGACGAACCGAGATCAAATCGATCCGCACGGATGATCGCTTCCTCTTGATCCGCACGCGTGAGCCCGTTCGCCGCGATCAGCAGGGGCGTGCCGATCACCTCTGGTTCCAGCTCGATACCCTGGGCCTCAAAGACGCGGTCATCCTCAAAGAGCTTGCATCAGCTTAAGGTAAAGAAGTAAAGAGGCTGGCTGGATCGATCTGGCCTTCATCCTCTCCTGGGCGGAAAACAATCGCCCGGCTCTCCTCGAAAAGCAGCATAGTCCCTACTGGCATGGCCAGATAAGGAAACAGGCCGGGGAAGCGCTCCACCAGGTGAAACAGGTGGATCATGCCCAATTCATCAGGATCATCATGGTCGTGCTCTCGGTCACAACAGCCGAGAAACCAGCCACTGTCCTGCACGTCCGGCCGCCAGGCTCGATCAGCCCTCAAGGGACGAAGGCGCTGAACCGTCTCTGGTGTTACACGTGTACACACCATGGCTCGCTGGGAGCGATGAGGGTATATCGCATCGCCAGTGATCGTATTCCGTCTCATCGCCTCATGTTGCACCTGAAGCAGTGCAAGAATACGAGCAACACCAGATATGTAGGACGGAGCACCCTGGGCAAAGGGGTCCTGCATCTCCTCAATCAGGAGGGCATCTGTCCCCGCTCCACTGCGATTCTGTTCATCAGCGACAAAGCGCAGTAGTGTCCACCCATAACGGAGTATCTGTCCTGGCAGGATGCGCTTTGGCTGGCTGCTGAGATACTGCTCAAGAAAGCGCAGGAGATGCGCCAGAAGCCGGTCGCGCGGGTCACCTTCTGGCCAGGGAGCCATGACCGCAATCTCCTGTTGCCCCAGCGTTTGCAACCCCTGCGTCCACACCCAGCGCTCCTGACTTCCCGTGCTTCGAATATGTATCTGCATCATCTCTCTCCAATCAAACAGATCAGCGCGACAAATTGGAACATCATCATCATCATTCTTGGGAAATTGGCCACCACCGTTCGCGTAAGGAGAGAGCAATGGTTTTCCCGGTCGCGTCTGTTAGTATATCCTGCCCGCGCTCATGTCCAGCATTCTAGCAGAGCTTTTTAGTGGCTGCAACTGGCTGAAGTGTGGATATTGCGTCCTTCTCTTGAGATACAATAGAGTGAATCACTTTTCAAAAAGCACTTCTGACGAGAAAAAGCAACGCCTAAGCATTTCTTGCGGCTCATTCCGACTGATTCGTTCTATGTGCCTCCTTCTGGTACTCAAGATCAGGCACGCAGCTTGTTTGCCTCCCTTGTTCAAGGAGAAGATATTCGAGCAAGCGTGACCGAGGATGTCGCGTTTGTCGATCCTGGAAGCAATCTCGAACGCATTCTGTGCCCAAAGTGTGGAAATGTCCTCTCGGAGGATTGGTGGGGGCAGGCGATGGATCGGGCGTATGCTGAAACGCAGTTTCAAAACCTGGATGTGACTGTGCCGTGTTGTGAGAGGCGCTGCTCGCTCAACGATTTGTGTTATGACGGGCCGGCAGGCTTCGCGCGTTTTCTCGCGCTCCACTCCTGCTTTGGTAGTGCTGATGGCGCGCACGTCCTGCGCGCGCTCACCGATCCCTCACGCATCATCCGCGGAACTGCCATTCATCTGGTCCCATTGATCTGCGATGAAGAACAGCTCTGGCAGGCGCTGACCGTGGTCCCTCGCGATGGCCGCCGGGCCTTGCTCTGGAAACTGCGCCACCACGGTTATGAGGTGCTGATCGATGCCTTTCTGGAGCACCTGGCAACGACCAACGATCTCCAGTTGCGCACACTCCTCCCCTGTGGATCGCCCGCCCTGGTGCGCCAACATATCGCGCGTGTCCAGCCCTCCATGAGGCTGGTCGATTGGCGCCGGTTCGCTCGCCATCATCCAGCGATCGTCTTTGAACGGCTCCAGGCCTGGGCAGAATCGACCACTGATCTCGATCTCCAGCTCGTTGCCTGTGCGAATGGCGTCCTCCCCATCCTTTCACAGAAAGAGCCAGACCTTGCGCTAGCCCTGGTGGAGACCCTGGTGCGCACTGTTCCGCTTAGTCGTCTGGATCTGGCGGCGTTGCTGGCACAACGGCCTGTCCAGCTGGCTGATCTTCTCTTGCAGGCCACCGACGATCCCGGCGAGGTGGATTTCAGCGCGATTGCCCACAAACTGGATGACAGACGCCTGCTCGCTTTGCAGAAGAAGTACCCGACACGGTTTGCGATGTATCAGCCACACTGGTGGTTTCACCGCATTCCGCTGGAAAGGCGGGTCATGCTCTACGCCGTTTTCGTTCCCACCTGGCGCGATCACTATCTCGCTGGACGCCTCCCCACAGGAGTTGTGGCATTGCTTCCCCGTCCCCAGCGCCAGCAAGAAGGGCGTCGTCTCCTGGCCTTGCCCGTGCTGGCCACGCGTCCCGAAGAACGCCTGGTGTATGCCGCCTTTCTTCCCTGGGAGGAGGCGCGCCACGTGCTTACTCCCTACCTGCATGATCCTGGCGAAAAAGTGCGCACAGTCGCCCTGCAAGCTCTGGTGCGGCTTGCCCGCTATGAGCGTGCGCATCTCCCCGAAGTATTGGAGATCGTCTGCGCGCACCTGCACGAGCCCGATCCGGTCTGCAGCGCCATGCTCACAAGCCTGAGCGAGCTCCCACGCAGCATCTGGCGCAGAGAGCATCTGGCGAACATGGAGCGCGTGATCCAGGGGGTGGGCAACCGCTTCGACTCCTTGTCGACCTCTGTCGGCGCGCTCCTTCTGCTGATCGCCCAGTTTTTGGCATGCGCTCCGCAATGGAGCGCTATCCAGTTCGCGCTGGCCGCTCAGGCGCGCGGCCTGACTTTTCCTTACGGCTGCATTGATCATCGACTCTCGGACGCGGACATCCGACAACTTGGGCCAGCGCTGCGACCCGTGCTGACAACCTGGGCCGAGAGAGGAGATGAGGAGACCTTTCGTGCTCTCCTTCCGGTGTTTGGCACACGTGTCCGCGTGTTTGAGGAGTTGCTGGATGCCCTCGAACTCCTCTTCAATCACAACCCATCCTTCGAGTTTGGGAACGAAATCCTTTCGACGCTGATCGCGTATCGGCCAGCTCGCGCGGCTCAGCTCATTCCAACGTTGCTTCAGAAGCAGCGCGGCTGGATCACCTATCCTGCGGTGCTGGCGTACCTTCACGCCCGGCGTCAGGACCTGCTCTCCCCTTTTCTCAAGCAGGTGAAGTACGCTGACCTTTTTAACGATACCCACACGGAGAGCCATTACCAGCGCGGGTGGCGTGGTCCACAACCGCTGACCAGAGGCTTTGCGCGCTGGACCGCCCGGCAACAGAACAGCTTTGCGCGCACCCTCCTCAAAGTGATCCATGACGAGACCAACGATCATCCGATGATCACGCGGGCCATCACCCAGCTAGCGGCACTGCCAGCCGTTTCCACGCGCCACCTGCTCACCCTGACCAGAGACCAGCGGCCAGTCGTACGTGATATCGCCCTGATCCTTTTGCCCAGACTGTATGATACGACACCGGTGCTCCCGACCTTGCTGGAGGCACTCCACGATGAGCGCGCCGTGAGGGCCATGTATGTGCTCTGCGTCCGCTGTTGCTGAACATGCCAGCGCACGAGGCTCTGGCCGTGTTGCGCACGACCCCTTTCACCAGCGTTACCATCGCCAAAGAGGTCGTTCGCCTGCTGGGAGAGTTGCCGGGTGAAGAGGCTTTTCAGGAGCTTCTCGCGCTCAATGATCAGGAATCGCATCGTGATGTGCGGGCAGCCCTCGTGCGCGCGCTGGGATATCATCTGGAGCGAGATGAGGCCTGGCGTATTCTGGAGCGCGAAGCTGGCTCTCCCGACAAAATCATCGCGCTGAGTACTACCCGCTTGAACATCAGTCCCACCCAGGCGAAAGCGTACCACGCCCGCAAACGGTTCCGGCGCACCGGACGCGGCTGGCATACTCACCACCACTTTTTCTGGTTCTCGGAGTGGAATACGCTCAGTATGACCCATCTCTCAGGAGAGCACCTGTCGCTCGTCGCCCAGCAGCGGCTCATGCGCCTGTTCGCGCTCCTGTTGGCTCGTCCGGAGATCGAGGTGCGAGCTGCTGTGCTGCGCGGCTGTACGCGCCTGCCAGCCGCCGACGAGGGCCACCTGCTGTTCACCCGCCTGCTGGAAGCGCTGGACGTGGATGACGAAGAGCTCTGCACTGCTGCCGCCAATGCCATCCTGGGCACCGCAGTCGCCAGCGACGCGCCCGTGATTGAACAGGCCATCGCGCGCCTGCTGCCCAATCGACGCGCGCTTCAGGCTCTTGTCTCAGTGTTTCACAGAGCACTGCCAGTGAATCGACAGCAGCTTCTCCCGGTCGCCAGAGCGATCATGACCGCGCTGGCTGTCGATCCGCTCACCACAAGCTTACGCATGGAACTGGCTTTCACCGCGCTTCCCTGGAAGGAAGTGGCTACTATCCTGATGGATGCAGCAGCGGCGGGAACCTTGCACGCTGACGCCCTCCATCAGGCATGCAGGATGCCTGGCCTGGTGATTGGCCGCTATGGAACCATCGGCAGGCCCGATAGCCGCGAGATGGGTCGCCTGGAGGCGCTGTTGGCGGCGAGCCAGGATGAACGCCTACGCCGAATCGTCCTGGCTACACTTGTTACGCAGGCTGAAGAGTCTCATGGCTGGAGCGCGGAACAGCGCGCCCGGCTGGAAACGTATCGCGCTGATCCATCCCCACTGGTGGCCGCGGCTGCGCAATTTACGCTTCTTCCTCCAGAAGAAGAAACGTAGTCAGAGGAAAGCCGGACTCTAGAGGTACTGCTGGCTTTTATAACGGGGAGATCGAACTTACTGATCCCAACCTGACCTGGTAAAGATAAGTAGACTGGGACCAGTAAAATACCCCTGAATTAGCCCGACCTTGATTGGACCAGATGGCAACTCATGCGTTATAATCTGGAGGTTCTTAGAGATGAGCCACTAATTTCTAGCACCAGAACGTGAGGAGCGCCGTCTATGCAACAGTACCAGGAGCACCTATCCACCTCTCTGCCCCAGATTCCTGATGATGTCGCCCGGCATGGCCCACGAACAACAACTGGGCGCATCCCTGGCAAGTTCTATGATTTCTGAGTTGCGCAAAGGTTGGCGCTGGGCGAACGCCATGTTTGCAGGTGCAGCTCTTTCCTATCTCGTTTGGTTTCTGCTCTTTTCCTTCAGAATCGACTTTTTCTTAAGAAACACATCCTTTCTGATATTTATCATTCCACCCATTATAATAGCTGTGTTTCTTCTTACAGGAGCACTTAGTATGGCGAACACAAGGCGCGCATGTACACTCTACCCTTGTGATGGTGGTCTGATCTTTCGACAATCCTCAAAGCAATTTCGCGTCATCCGTTGGGAAGAAATCGAGACGATACAGCAAACCGTTTCGCGTTTCTTCTTTATGGGCATTCGTAAGAGCGATCTGTACGCCATACGTTGCCATGACGGAGGCACGCTGACTTTTAGTGGCCACCCCAGATTTGTCAAAAACCTGGCTTCGGTCTTTGAGGATCAGTTTACCCGCCGCCGCTTGCCTTTCCAACTCGCCGATTATCAGGCTGGCCAGACATTGCACTTCGGACTCTTGCGCGTGGATCGCAATGGGGTTGGGGTTGGAGAGCAGACGCTGCTTTGGGAACAGGTAGCAGATATGTCGCTGCTGAAAGGGCGGAAGTTGGTGATTTACAAAACGGGTAAGCGGCAGGAAATCTGGCTGAGCCTCCCAGCGTTCAAAATAGGCAACCTCAGCATCTTGTTGGCCCTGTTCAAACGCATTCGTAGTGGCCAGACGGAACAAGAAGCTGGCTTGCAGGCCATCACGGCGACCTATGGAGGCGGGACTACGATCGTTTCGAGCAGACGCAACACAATCGATCCCCTGCCCGATGACCTTGCAGTGCTGGCCGATGCACACCAGTTGGGCGAACGCCGTCTGGATCAACAGCTTGGTCGCAGTCTGCTCACAAGCTGGGCGCGGATTATTAGGCTGTCGATCATCGGCGGCGTTTTGCTTGTTGGCAGTGCGGTATTCGTCTTCGCCTCTCTCTCGAATGAATCTTTCAGACGTGGGAGTTCTCCTTTCATTACCTTTGTCAGCTACGGCATTCTCTTTGCACTCATCATGATAAGTGCTGCCATTCAGAGTCTTTTACAAATCCACAACCATACTTATACATTCGAGCGTGGGCTGATCCTCAAGTTTAGCAAGCAGGCTCCTGCCGCCGTGCGTTGGGAAGAGATTGAGATTGTCTGGCGCAGGTCTCCCATAAGACTGACTCGCCATAGCCAGTCAACTGCTCTGTCGAGCGCCTCTGGCTATATGCTCCAGTTACGCGATGGCAGCAAATATACGCTTCACCGCCTCAATATGCGAATGGATACGCTGAGTAAGCTGATAAAAGAGCAGGTTGTACCACTGCAATTGCCCGCGGCCATCGATGCCTATCAGACCGGCCAGACGCTCACTTTTGGCGAGGTGCAGGTCAGCCAACAGGGTTTCGCGGTGGGTGAGCGCCTGCTGCCCTGGTCACAGGTCAAGTCGGTCGGGCTGCAAGAGAATAAGCTGGTGGTATTCGATATATCGCAGCGTAAACCCTGGTGTCGAGTAACAGCGAAAGGCATTCCCAATTTGTTCTTGCTGTTTGAGCTGGCTGATTATGCGCGCAATGGGGCTCTGCGAGCCGAGTAAGAACAAATGGTAAGACCGAGGCAAGCTTTGTCTCTACATTCTGGTGGTATTGAGGCAAGCTCAATACCATCAGGTTCCGCTGTCTTGCCTTCGTCTCATGCCTCCAGTCCACTTGCCTTTACCAAGTCGTGTTGAGGTCGGGAAATAAGTCACCGCATCTCCAGAAAAATGGCCTCACCACAAGGGCATCTTCCTCGTTTATATATCCGGTTGAGGGTCTTTCCAACCCTCAGGCATTTCTATTTTCGCTTCAATGCCTGCGTGCTCCTTGAGCAAATACAGGAGGTTACTCCCACTTAAAAGCTCAAGCGGTTTCCCTTCTGCAAACTCAAACGAAGCTTTTCCGTATCCGCTGGTTGTTACTAATATCCCTTTCGAGGCCCCTTCATTTTGGACTGTTCCATAAAGATCGCGAACGGCGCTCACTCCGACGGTGTTTTTATATCGTTTCGCCTGGATTACGACCTTGCCGCCGAAGATAGGACGCGGATCGAAAGCAACGCAATCAACACCACCATCACGCGATGCCTGCGTCTGTCGTGCTTCTAAGCCCATCTTCTGAAAGAGATTGGTAATCAGCGACTCGAACTCAGAAGGCGTGAGTTCCATCAAGTTCGGACGTTGATCGAGTCCCGACAATACATCTATCTCTTCGATAAAGCGTCGATCCACCATGCTGAACTCCAACACCGGGCGAACGGGAGTGAGTTCTGCTGGACTTTTGGAAACAGAGGCATTAAGGACGGCAAGACAAGCCTGGGGATCGACCTGACTCAAGTTGAGTCTAGTAAACACATCACGACTGGTCCGTACCGTCACGAGGCAGGTGCGGACAGATTGTCCGGTGCCTTTATTGATGCTCTCTACATATCCATTGAACACAATCATATCCAGGCATCGCATTCGATCTGCTCTAAAGAGTTCTGAGAGGGTTCTCAGCGTTATCTGAGCAATGATCGACGCGTACAATGCCTTCCGCTGGGTTTGGGGCCGTGCTGTCTCTGTAATACTATCCTTTGCCTTGACATATTTATAGGCACTGACACCAGGCACTACCTCAAAATCGGGCAAATCGTATTCGATTACCAATTGTTTCGACTCCGGCACATATGCCAGCTTCGCTTCTTGGGGAAATGCATCGGGGTAGACACTTGAAGCAAGAACCATCGTAAAGTAATCGACAACAGCCTGGGGCAGACTTGCCTGAAGATCCCGCTGAAAGGCATCGATCTCTGCGTGTTGTGCGGCAATCCGTTGCTGTTCAGCAAGGACCTGGCGATCATATTCGGCCTTCATTTGCCCAAGAGCTTGCTGGCGGCTAGCTTCACGACTTGCATATGTTGCCATATGCATCCTATAGGTTTCCTGTGCTTTCACGACCGCCTGAGCATGCTTTTCTTTCGCTCCAGGAAGGAGTTTCTGGACACCACTGGGTTCAGGAGGCGCGTACATGTGCCATTGAGGAGGAGGCTCCGGGACACCAAGAGATCCGGGGTTGAATGCAGGGATGGTGAGTGGTTGCTTTAGTGACTGAACATCAAGAAAGGGGTCGCTGGCAAGAGCATCGAATAACAAATGCTCCAGAGATCGAACTTGCTGCTCCAGTTGCTCATTTTGAAGTGCGACCTGCGCTTGCCTCGACTCTGCATAAAGTCTGGCTCGTTCCTTCTGATCGGCAGCTCTTGCTCGCTCATAGTCTTTACGAGCCTTTTCAGCCGCACGAGCAGTCTGGGTTTGAAGCCTTGCTTGCTCTCGTAGCTGCGCGGCTCGCCTTCTTTCTGCCTCTCGTTGACTCTGTACAAGAATGTGTACCAATCCACTGCGCCGTGCCATATCGCTTGTTTGCCTCCAGTTCCACGGATATCAGTATATTCTGCTTGTATAACACTTTCAATACAACACTTCATCTATAAGACAGAATAATAGCAGAGAACAGAGAAAAGGACAATAAATTCCTTCCTTGTTGGAGAATGAACCGAAGCGATGATGCGACAATCGAGAAGTCTTTGAGATACAATACAACGTGTCACATTGCAAAAAACGCTTTTTCCGGCAGCAAATAAAGCTCACCGATTATTTGTGTTTTGGCGGATATCTATGTTTATTTTCAGATAAAAGAGCAAATCATGAAAATCCAGATTTGCTCTAGAGAACACCTGAAACATCCTCTCGCCAGATAATCCAGCATGACCGAATACTGCGACCTTACAGGCAAGAGAACACGGATGAGCAGGCTTTCTCACTGGCTCACATTGTCCGCAAGAGAGCCACAGGCAGCTTTCGCTGCCTCTCGAATTGCAAAGCCGAAAGGGTGCTTCTCAAAGAGGTTCTTCTTTCAGAAGGAAACTCGACAAGGGCAGTGTGTAGGAAAAATGGGGGCTGGTAATTTGGAAAGGGATAGGCTACTCTTTTGTCTGCACACGGGAGAAGGAAACCTTCTTGGGATAGAGAAGTGTCTCTCCCATCAATACCTTCTTTACCATTTACATGCATATCCTCTTGCACGCACAAGACTGTTTATCTTTTAACTGGTACTTGTGTTCTCCATAACTCCGGTACGCAGCAATGCATACTATCCTTTCTTGTCGTTCAGTCTGGCATACCAACGCCGTCCATTCAGCTTGCGGCGAGAGCATGCCTGCTTGAGAAAGGCATAGCAGATGATTGCTGCTTTTACATTGCCCGATCTGCATTTCTATGCAGAGGCGCATACCTTACGTGTCGGGGATTTGCACGCCGAGCGCCCAGAATATGATAATTATCCTAACTTTCAACGGGAGAAAGTCTGGTCGTACGCGAGAAAGCGCGCTCTGATCGACACCATGTTTCACAAATTACCCATACTCCCCTTGTTTGTGATTCGCGACGATCACAAATTCTGGGTGGTCGATGGTCAACAGCGGCTGGCGACCATCCTGGAATTTCTTGCCGATGGGTTCACCACCCTTCGGGTACGAGACGATCCGGTATCGAGCCTGGTTGAGCCGAATAAGCGCTTCTCTCAACTCTCTTCTGACGCACAGGATATCATCACCAGCTACGCACTCCAGGTCTGGGTCATCAATGAACACGATGAAGTCACGCTTGGAGCGTTTTTTCGACGCTTGCAACAGCAGCAAGCACTCACGCTTGCCGAGCGCCTCTGGACATACCGGGACGAGGTCCGGCAAAATGTTCGTCCGCTGATGGAGCATCCCTTCTGGAGAGAAGTGTACATTGGGAAGTTTACGCGAAGGCGAACCTTCCTGGGAAGCCTCTACCCGCTCCTCATGGAACTTGATCAACTGTATACCAGCATTACTTCCCCGCGGCTGCGCGATATTGCGACTGGCGCGCGCGAAGGGTCGCTGGCCCCATCATTGATCAAAACCGTCTTGGACCACCTGAACGATGTGCACCACCTGTTTGCCGGCACGATGATTGTGCCGATGAACGAGGTGATCCCCTTGTATCAGGCGGTGCTGCTGCTGGAAAAGTCGGAGTACGACCCGAAGCGATCAGAGAGAGGCTGTCTCTCGCCCTGGTACAGAGAGGCCAGGGAAGCCTCGCTCCAGGCCCGTCGAACTCCTGACAAGATCGACCTGCTGGCAAAGATTGCCGCCAGCAAGCATCAGATCGCGTTCTGGAACCAGGAGTTGCCAAAAATGTTGGCTTCCGAGGGGCTGCGTCAGATCAACAAAAAACGCGTTTTTAGCGCGGCTGATCGGCTGGAGGCATGGAAGCGGCAGAGGGGCTGTGTCCCGTTTGTCGCCAACCAGTCAAGCCAACTGACCACGGGCACCATGTCATCCACTATCAGAAAGGAGGCCCGACGACACCGGAAAAACTGCATGATTGTGCATACCGAATGTCATATACGCCTGCATGAAATGACCGGCGTTGCACCAGATATCGTCCCTGTTGAGGATGACAATTCGTAAACAAGTGCTCCTTCCATCTTTGGAGAAATCTGAAGGTGGAAGGAGCATTTTTAGAACAACGCGATGTATTTGCCTGGGTGGGCGGGCGGGGAAAAAGGGCCGCCACAATCTGGTATGGCATGGTACATGCGAAACCAGACAAGAGAAAGGAGGTGCAACATGGTTTGATTTCTGTATGCATATGCGTACGGGAGTCAAGCAAGAGGATGATAGACAAAAGTTTGGTGCGGGAAACGGAGCCATTGCCTCACGAAATGAGAGCTTGTGTGAAAAGCTTGTGTTTTTCTACCAGGCCCTATGATGGCATCGGCAGCATCCCCGCGCCAGATTGGTAAAGAAGACCCGGGCCAGCTCTTCATGGATGGGAAACTGGCTCGGGGTTATCAGGAGAAAGTATTTCTTTCCCCCAGCGATACTGATAGACTGGCCTATTTTTTCTGAAAAACGAGTAGGCAAAATGGAGAAAGAGAACGCCATGCCACACCTCGAACTATTCGCGCCTGAACGCATCATTGGCATGTTCCGGGGCTTTCACCGAAACGGCCTGGAATTTGATGCGGAGATCGTGCTGCCCTATCGAGCAGAGTTCTCCCAGATACCCCTGTATGGGCAATTCGTCCTCGTTCAATTGGGCCGCGCGAACGAAGCGCTGCTTGCCCGCGTCGTTGCGCTGCATCCAGGTGGAAGAGCAGTCGCTGAGTGGGGAGAAGATATGCTTCTGCGTGCCCTGCGCGATGGAAAAGTGTTTGATGATACATTTCTCCAGGAGAATCTGAAATATCGGGCAACGATCCATATGTTAGGACTCCTGAAGACCCTGCCTGATGGTCATTTGCTCTTTGTCCCTTCCCATCGTCGCCAGCCGCACTATGGGAGCTGGATCGCTTTTCCGAGCGGCGAGATTCTGCAAGAACTGGTGGGACACCACGCAGAGGGAGCAGTGATCGGGCATGCTGCCCTGGGAGAGTTCATTTATGCGGATGGCTCGCGCGAGACGAAAGTAGAAACGTGGATGCACCTGCTTTCTCCAGAAGTGCAGGTCCGCTTTTCGGTCCAGAATTTGATCGCTCGCCGCTCGCTGGTCTTTGCGCGCGCCGGCCTCGGCAAATCGAATCTCATGAAACTGTGTTTGAGTGAATTATACCAGTGCCAGCCGACCGTGACGAAAAAGGCGAATCGACAGGTTCCGGTCGGAACCCTGATCTTCGACCCGGATGGGGAATACTTCTGGCCGGATGATCACGAGCGGCCTGGGCTCTGTGATGTGCCGGCGCTGCAAGATCAAATTGTTGTGTTTACACCAAGGCAAGCGCCAAACGCCTTTTACGCCTCCTTTGTGGCGAATGGGATCAAACTTGACCTGCGCGAACTCGACCCCTCCATGGTCCTTTCCCTGGCGCTCAGCCCGCAGAAGCAAGACCAGCAGAACGTCCATAAACTGAAAGCACTCAGGCCAGCCAACTGGCGCGCGTTGATTGACCTGATTGATCATGATCGCAACGCCGCGCCCCTTCCGGCCATCTGTCGCATCTTAGATCTGGGGGAGAAACAACAGGCAGAGGCGCTGGCCGCGCGCGCGAATATGACAAGTGTGGTCCAGATGTTACATGATCCCCAGAGCCGCCTGATCGACATGCTGATGTACGCTCTGACCCAAGGCAAGCTTTGTATCGTCGATATCTCCTTACTTCATGACACCGAATCGCTGATCCTCTCCGGGTTGATTCTGCGTCACCTTTTTGAGTACAATCAACAGGAATTCACCAAAGCGCCGCCACATTTGCTGCCCGTCATCGCTGTTATCGAAGAAGCACAGTCAGTGCTCACGGAGCGCTCTCCAGCCGCCGATCCGCACCGTGACTGGGTGAAAGAGGGACGCAAATATGATCTGGGCTGCCTGCTGATTACCCAGCAGCCGGGGAGTATCCCTGTCGAAATTCTGAGCCAGAGCGAGAACTGGTTTGTGCTTCACCTGCTCTCCGCCACCGATTTGCGAACGCTGCAACGCGCCAATTCCCATTACAGCCAGGATCTCTTGAGCCTGCTACTCAATGAGTTTATGCCCGGCCACGCGATCTTCTGGAGTTCAGTCAGTAGCCGGCCGTATCCCATCTCCCTGCGCATCCTCTCCTTCGAGCAGAGATACACGCCGCTGGATGCGACCTATGAAAAGGGAGCGGTCGAGACATTCGCACAGACGGTGAGAGCCCACTTTCCACCACCGCCAGAGGAGAGCTGGGAAGACTCGTTCAACGAGTTCGAACCCGATGACCTTACCAGCGACGAAGACGTGGAGGAGAGAGACGAGGTCCCAGATATCGAGACGTCCTCTGGAGAGGCCAGCTGAGCGAGGGAAGCGGCACTTCTTTTCTTTTTGCTTGCTATCATCTATGCTATGAACAATGAAGTGCAAGCGAGCAGAAGAGGAGAAGGAAGTACATGAGGCAGGTATCACGGGGCATCTGCGCCCTGTGTCAGCGAGAGATGAGCAAATCAGCTATGACCAGACACCTGGAGGTTTGCCGGCAACAGAGTATGCCTGGAGATCCGGCAAAGCAACAATCACAGAAAACCAACACCTTCCATCTTCTTGTCGAAGGGCGGCGCTTGCCCATGTATTGGCTGCATCTGGAGGTCACTACTGAGACGACGCTGGCGACACTCGATCGTTTCCTCCGGGGTATCTGGCTGGAATGCTGTGGGCATCTGAGTTCTTTCGAGATTAGTGGTGTCTGCTACGAGTCATATGATGAGGAGCGGTCGAACATCTGGAACTGGTTGCCACGCCGGCGGCAATCGATGCAGGTAGCAGTAGAGCAGGTCCTGAGCCCCGGACAGAGCTGTTCATATGAATATGACTTTGGCTCGACGACAGCATTAACGCTCAAAGTGCTTGGCGCGCGCCAGAGAGAAGCCCAGGGGAAGGCTATTCGTGTGCTGGCCAGAAATACGCTCCCACCTCTTCCCTGTGCTCTGTGTGGCAAGCCAGCGGTGAATCGCTGCGAACGATGCGTTGCACAAGGCGCAGCCATCAGGTATCTCTGCGAGGCCTGTGCGGAAACGCATCTGTGCGGCAAAGAGCCGTTGGTGCAGATACGACGAGTGAATTCGCCGCGTGAGGGTGTATGTGGTTACACCGGCTCGACAAATCCTGAATATCTCTAATAAACGCTTCCACCCATCGCGCCAGTATTCTCAAAAAGAGCCACGTTCCCTCACGACCCGCCAGCCCTCCCTGGCGGGTCCAGCTCTCAGCCTCTCAGAGAAGAGAGCGCGTCAAGGAAAGCACAACGGTCCCTGCGCACTTCCTGATGAACCCTCATACCAAACGGCATAGCTCGAAGCTGCGCCGTTGCTCTCTGCACCGGCGCTGGACCCACAAGCCAATAACGAAATGGAGCACACTTTATCAGCAATTGTTGCCGTTCAACCCACTACGCAGACAGAGCCAGAATGCGATCATGTTCGTAAGCATCTCACCATTTTCACTGTCTGCATGACCATCACCACAGTGGCACTTTTTAACAGAGCCATTTTCCCTGGAAGTTTCCCTGGAAATTTCTCCGGATTGCAAAAACTCCCTGTTCTTCGCACGTACGCTCATCCTCCTCCTGGAGTTTCAAACCCGAACGGGCTCCGCTGGCCATTTAGCCTTCTCGGGTCTGTCACTTGACGAGCGGCTCTGCGACTGTTTCAAACCCGAACGGGCTCCGCTGGCCATTTAGCCCATTGAATCAAGATAAATGCAAGGAGTAAACAAATGGGTTTCAAACCCGAACGGGCTCCGCTGGCCATTTAGCCGTCCCAAGCCGTCTGGCCCGCCGCTCGAACCGGGTCCGTTTCAAACCCAAAAGGGCTCCGCTGGCCATTTAGCCGCCGATGGATAGCAGCGCTGCCCTGCTCGTGCCTGAGTTTCAAACCCGAACGGGCTCCGCTGGCCATTTAGCCGTATTTAATCGTGCCGAGCGTGCAGCCGCCAAAGCGGTTTCAAACCCGAACGGGCTCCGCTGGCCATTTAGCCGGCAACGATGTTGGTGATCCCCTGGCCGCTCCAACTGTTTCAAACCCGAACGGGCTCCGCTGGCCATTTAGCCATTACTACTAGTGCCCCATTGTGGACTTACTGATTGGTTTCAAACCCGAACGGGCTCCGCTGGCCATTTAGCCGGAGAAAAGGATCCAGGGCGTCAAGCTAGTCGGGGTGTTTCAAACCCGAACGGGCTCCGCTGGCCATTTAGCCCCCCTTGGGGGGAGGAATTCCTAGAGATGCTTGATGAGTTTCAAACCCGAACGGGCTCCGCTGGCCATTTAGCCGTATTGTTGATATGTGTCACCATCCAGCTCTATTGTTTCAAACCCGAACGGGCTCCGCTGGCCATTTAGCCGAAACTAGTTAATAATGGCTTTACGCAACTGGCTTCGTTTCAAACCCGAACGGGCTCCGCTGGCCATTTAGCAACAAGTAATCTTCGCTGGAACCATCGAATTTACCCCTTTCAAACCCGAACGGGCTCCGCTGGCCATTTAGCATTCGACGGCCGTAATGGCAAGCTCTGGTACTAGAGGAACTTTCAAACCCGAACGGGCTCCGCTGGCCATTTAGCTGGAGCCGTCTACCCAGGCTGCCGGGAACAGGGCAGTGCGTTTCAAACCCGAACGGGCTCCGCTGGCCATTTAGGTCACAGAGCCACTCGCTTGAGCGGCACCGCGCAGCGTTTCAAACCCGAACGGGCTCCGCTGGCCATTTAGCCTGACTTTGCTCTCAGCCGGGTTAGGCTTTATGGGGTTTCAAACCCGAACGGGCTCCGCTGGCCATTTAGCCTGACTTTGCTCTCAGCCGGGTTAGGCTTTATGGGGTTTCAAACCCGAACGGGCTCCGCTGGCCATTTAGGCACGCCGCGAGCAAGGCTCCTTGTCGCAGTGTATGGACTAAGTACCGGCACGATTTTCCGCAGGCCATTTAGGCACGCCGCGAGCAAGGCTCCTGATGATCTGGGCGTGTTTCAAACCCGAACGGGCTCCGCTGGCCATTTAGATCATTATCGGCTTCGGTGAGAACGAAGTCTCTCAGAGTTTCAAACCCGAACGGGCTCCGCTGGCCATTTAGCAACTGAGGAAGATCAAAGCCTTCGGTGAGCACCTGGTTTCAAACCCGAACGGGCTCCGCTGGCCATTTAGCCAAAGGATACGAGGCGCTGAGGCGAAGCAACCGTGAAAGTTTCAAACCCGAACGGGCTCCGCTGGCCATTTAGCCCCAGAAGTGCAGAACGCTTTTAGAGATCTCCACGTGACGTTTCAAACCCGAACGGGCTCCGCTGGCCATTTAGCCGTAGCGGCTGTGGAGCCATCGTCCAAAAAAGCCTTGTTTCAAACCCGAACGGGCTCCGCTGGCCATTTAGCCCGTGATACTATCATGCTAGAGGGGAATTAAACGTGGAGTTTCAAACCCGAACGGGCTCCGCTGGCCATTTAGCCGCCGCTGCTACTAATATTGCTGTATGCCAGACGGGTTTCAAACCCGAACGGGCTCCGCTGGCCATTTAGCGCAGCATTTTGTCACCAGTCGTTTTCACTCCACGAGTTTCAAACCCGAACGGGCTCCGCTGGCCATTTAGGTGGGGTGTCATCCAGCAACAACAAAACATGGGCTATGAGAGTTTCAAACCCGAACGGGCTCCGCTGGCCATTTAGTCGTCCGTGTCGCTGGCTTATGGATCCCAGAGTGGTAGGTTTCAAACCCGAACGGGCTCCGCTGGCCATTTAGCGAGTGTCGTGATAGCCCCCCCACTTGCTGTATTGGCGGTTTCAAACCCGAACGGGCTCCGCTGGCCATTTAGTCCAACACAAACATCCCATCAGTCCGTTCTTGCCAGGGTTTCAAACCCGAACGGGCTCCGCTGGCCATTTAGCTACCGAAATAGCCCCTATCCGTGTAGGTCATGGGAAGTTTCAAACCCGAACGGGCTCCGCTGGCCATTTAGACCGCAACTGACATACGCCTGGATAAGCGTTCGAATGTTTCAAACCCGAACGGGCTCCGCTGGCCATTTAGCTCATTGCATCCTGGACTGCATTATGGGCATTGTATTGATGTTTCAAACCCGAACGGGCTCCGCTGGCCATTTAGAAGTACCCTGGTGGGGGGGGGAGGCGGGGTGGTAGTTGTTTCAAACCCGAACGGGCTCCGCTGGCCATTTAGCAGGAGTTAAACATAGCTTCGGCGAGTTACGTTTTGGTTGTTTCAAACCCGAACGGGCTCCGCTGGCCATTTAGCGCCAGACTGGAACGACAAAAGAGTCTTGTTTTGGAGTTTCAAACCCGAACGGGCTCCGCTGGCCATTTAGTGAACACCCTGTGATACGATCATCTTGAGATTTTACAGTTTCAAACCCGAACGGGCTCCGCTGGCCATTTAGTAAAAACGGCAAGCCCGTTCCTTGTGCTCTGATTGGTTTCAAACCCGAACGGGCTCCGCAGGCCATTTAGCGCCGGAGCATCAAAAAAATAGTGTTATTCGTCATGTGTTTCAAACCCGAACGGGCTCCGCAGGCCATTTAGCGCTGTGCCTGTAGTGTAGCACCAGAAGCCAAAAAAGGCAAGCGTTTTCGAGGCACCCGTTTTTTGAGGTATTTTTGAGCATGCAAATTAGGACATGAAAAGAGGAACTTTGCTCTGAAACGACTCCTGGAGAGCCGCGAGGCACTGAGCGTGGCGATTCCATCACTGCGTGCCTCGCGGCTGAGCTTACACGACAAAGAGGAGATCGTCTTCTGGCGGGGGGCCGCCAATGGTTTCCACTTTCGCGACACAGGACGCGCAGAGGGGATAAAACCGCACGCTATCCTGCGTCTCGCTGAGATATGCATCCAGTTTGGCCTGCAGCAGGATCAGGTCCTTTCTGCTGAGAAAACATTCGAAGAGCGAGTATTGCGTCCATTTGCCAAAACCCAGCAGAATCTGGTGGACTTTAGTCCTCCGGCGATCATCGGGAATATCGTAGGCGACGACGTAGCACGTCGGGTGGCTGGCACTGGTGCTCCTGTTTGCCATCATCTCCTCCTACCTGATGCGCAGAGGCGGATAGGCCTCGATTTCGCCTGTGAGATATTTGGCTAAGAGCCTGGCCTGCAGTTCCAGGCAGCGGCGGTAGGTGGTTCGGTAGCCAAAGGTGGGATGCTGCACCTCCTCATTGAGCCGCTCTTCGAGCTTGGTGAAGAAGACGGTGCGTTTCTCCTGTTTGAGCCGGTACGCTCCGAGTTCGACCACGAAGTCATCTGTCGTGAGCATGCGATGATTGAGGATATTGAGCACCACCGAATCGACAATGATCGGGCGAAACTCTTCCACCAGGTCAAGGGCCAGCGCCGGACGCCCGTAAAACGAGCTGTGCAGGTAGCCGACGTAGTGATCGAAGCCGACCAGTTGGACCACGCTGGCGACTTTGTTGGTCAACAGGGCATAGCCGAAGCTCAGCAGTGCATTGACTGGATCGGTGGGCGGACGCTTGACGCGGCCTGGAAAGGGCCATTGCCGGGGATCAGCAAGCAACTTTCCAAAACAGATTTACATTCATCGCGGCGAACATTTATGATAATCCAATTGCCGGGGATCAGCAAGCAACTTTCCAAAACAGGTGAAGTAGGCGCTACTTCCCGCGCCCTCGATGCCCAGAATGCTTTCCAACGGAGTCCCCGCGATCCGATTGTCCCCACCAGCCAGTCGCTGGGTGGGGACTGGCCGATCCACAGGCAAGGCGGCTAATTGTTGGAGCAGGGTTCCCATCTGCTCAATTGCCTGTCTCATGTCTGCATCGGCCTGGCGGCGAAGGGAGCGTTGCAGCAGGGCGCGCTGATTCATGAGTTTCCCGATCACAAACCGCCGCGCCAGCTCACAGCGCTTCACCATATCCTGGTGCGCCCGATACTGCGCCAGCCGGAGAACAGCGTTTTTCGAGAACGGCGGCGAGAGCCTTCCTCTGAACTGTCCATAGCGCCCTAAAAAGGCGATTTCGATGTCGCGCTCCAGCAGCAGGTGGAGCGCGGAGGCAGTGAGCGTCACCTCGCCGACCACGATCACTTCGTCGATTTTGACCAGCGGGATACGCTGGCTGCGGGCGGGCATGGCTGCTGCTCCTTCCTTTGCTTTTCGAGCGGGAATCTGCACCAGCAGCATGTCTTCGCCCTCGCGACGCACCAGGGAGTAGTCTTCGGTTAAATACAATGTTGGCACACGTGTGCTCCTTTGCTGTTACGGGATTTCCCGACCTTTGCGCGGTTGAGCCTGCAAAAGCCGCACTTCTTCTGGCATGCAGAGCGGCAGCAGGCTGCAATTGGGGCAGCGGGCCACCAGGCGGCCGGAGAGCGGAGGGGGCACGGTCGTCCGGGCCGCCACACGCAACGCCTCCGCGATAGCCTCGTGCGTCTGCGCGCGCAGGTGCGGGGTGAACGGCACCCGGACGCGCCTCCGCGAACCGACATAGTAAATGTATCCATAGGGGATGAGTGGTTTGCCCGGCTGGCGTTCTTCCAGGCAGAGCGCCTGGGCACAGAGCTGGATCTGGTCGCCCGGCCAATCGCCCAGTTCGCCATGTTTGTATTCCACCGGCGCCAGCACGCCGGCTCGCTCTTCGACCACATCGGCAAAACCCGTCAGGCGCAGCGTCTCGGAGAACAGGTAGAGGCGTCTTGTCACGATCTCCGCGTCGCCGGTCGTCTCTGTTCCTGCCTGGTGGACGCGCTGGTGGGCGAGTATTCCCTCCAGCACCAGGTCGTTCGTCAGCGATTCCCCCTGCACCACCTGATAGTAGAATTGACGCGGGCAATACGCCAGCGCGTTGAGCGAGGAGATGGGCAGCATCTCTCTCGGAGCCATTTCATGCATTGTTCACCTTCTTCCCAGCCGTCTTTCCCAGGCATCTTCTCTCATTCTTTCCGGGTCTTCGTCTGGCGGTATCTGCGCAGTTCTGCTCCTTCAGCCGTCGCAAAGATCCACCCGCGCGCGCCCAGCCTGTACCAGTAGCGCTCTCTGAGCCACTCACGCGCTTTGCCGGGATGACGCAGGCTTGCCCACTGGAACAACTGCTGCTCCAGTTGCTCGTCATAGCGGCCCAGAACCGCTGGCTCAACCAGCCCACTGTAGTAGGCGGACCAGCCACCAATCAGCGGGTTGAGATCGCGAATGAGCTGGGCCTGCGATGCCGTTTGCAGTTGGCGCAGACGCTGCGTGATCACGGCCAGGTGACGCGTGCTGGCCTCCTCGCTGGGCGTAATGACCGTCTGGAAGCCAGACGCTACGTTTGGTGAAGCCAGGGCGTACCCGGTCACCGGATCGCCAGCCGCTTTCCCACGCCTGGGCGCGACCGGGTACTGGCGCAGCGCGAAGCTCAGGAAATCGAAGCCAGCCTGTCCTTGAAAAGGCAGAAGGGTGTGCAGCACCCGCGTCTTGCGTGGGTTGAGCCGCAGGCCCAGGGTAGCAAGCCAGGCGCGGACCCGCCGGGCTGCCTGCTGCAGCACTTGTAGGTCCGCGTGCAGGATGACAAAATCGTCGCCATAGCGGACCAGCAGCGGCGCGTCCCTGGCGTTGCCATCCCTGGCCGCGGCCTCCATTCCATGCAACGCGATATTGAGCAGCAGCGGCGAGAGCACGCCTCCTTGCACAATACCCCTGGGACTGGGCAGGTACGTGTCCCCATCGAGCACACCCGCCTTGAGCCAGCGCCTGATCGCCTCCCTGACCACGGGAAAGGTGTGCAGCTTCTCCAGGAGGATCGCCTGATCCACCTGGTCGAAGGCTTGCTCGATATCGGCATCGAACACATAGGCAGGCTGTCGCGCGATCGCCTGCACAATGGCCGCGATCGCGTCGCGCGTGCCCAGCTTTGGACGAAACCCGTAGCTGTGCGGCTCAAAGCGGACCTCCCATTCGGGTTCGAGCGCCAGTTTGACCAGCGCCTGCTTACAGCGGTCGAGCATGGGCAGGATACCCAGGGGCCGGCGTTCCAGCGTGCCCGCCTTGGGCAGCCAGACGCGGCGCACCGGCTGGCACGGCTGCCGGTTCCAGTTCTCGGGATGAATAGCCACGGCCATGGTTAGTCGCTGAGCAGGCGTGAGCGACTTGACGCCGTCCACGCCAGCCGTATCTTTGCCTTCACTCTCTCTGGTCACCCTGCGCACGGCCAGCAGCCTTGCGGCCTCAGATTCGAGCACCTGCTGTTGCAGGCGATGGACGGCTTCCCGATCCCCTTTCCGGCAAGCCTGCGCGATGCGCTGCTGCATGCTGGCCACTTGCTGCTCCAGCCGCTTCCACGGCAGGCCCCGCCAGCGCTCGTTCGCCGGATCGACTGCCTCGTTCGCTTCCGCTCGCTTCCCGTTAGACATGGTCGTGGCCTTCCTTTCCCGCGCGGCTCGCTCGACTGCTGAGAGCCGCGCTCAGAGCGTACAGAGAAAACACGCTTTGTTCCGCTCCTCGACACTCTCGTGATCCTCGTAGATACTCATAGCGCCATTGTGTTCATAGACCAGGATCGGCGCGTGCCGGTGCGCCTGGGTGTACTGATTGATCAGCACCTCGACCGCCATCGTTGCCAGCATGCTGTTGAGTGTTTTGACTGCGGGCTCTTTCACGTCCTTGCCTCTCACGTAGCCTCGTGTGACCAGTGCCTCGCGAATCGCCCGGTCCGGGTGCAGCGAGCTTGCCACCTGAATGGGGTTGATGCGCCCCAGACACTGCAAGCACAGGCCATCGCCCACCCTGGCACAAATCACCTCGCCGCTCATGTCCTCTACCACGCCGTCCTTCACGCTGATATTCACCCCGGCCGAAAGCAGGGGCACGAAGTACCGTAGCGAGAGTTCCTGCGCCTTGAGCCGGCTGGCATGGGTGTCGGTGGCAACCATGATCCAATCCGAGAGCGCCAGCACTGGCTCGATCCGTGGATCGTGGACATCGAGCTGGTACGCCCGAATGTGGGCCTGGGGATTGATGCGCGCCAGGTGCCCTTTCACGACCTCCACTTTCGCGCGCTGTGCGCTGGCATCCTCAAAGGTCGCGCCCACCACGCGGTTGAGATTTGCAAGCTCCAGTTCGTCGGGATCGACCAGGTTGATGGTCTGAAAGCCCATATGGATCAGATGTTCCGCGATCACCGAGCCCAGCCCGCCCACGCCCACCAGCGAGATGACCTGATCGTCCATAATGGTGCGCATCACGTCCAGTCCCAGCGCCAGAGCGCTGCGATGAAAAAAACCATCATCGGCGATCAGCTCCAGGTCCTCCACGCGCGCGGCGGGGGAACGCGGGAAATCGGCGCTGGCGATCTGCTCCGGGCGTGTCTGCGTCTTGATGAGCGCCTTTCGTGCCGCAGGAACACCATCACGTTCGGTCCAGACGCGCGCCGCGTAGCGGGTTTGCGAGAACACAATGCTCGCGTAATGCAGCCCCTCGAAGGTTTCGCGTAGAAAGCGAAAGAAGCTGCGTTCATCGGCGTCATCGGTGGCCGAGAAAGAGACGTGGCTCAGCGCAAAAGGGTGAGTGTGGACATCGATGATGGTATCGACATCGCATCTGGTGGTCAGTTCCACCAGCACCTGATGGATAAAGGCTTTCCTGATCCGCAAAAAAGCTCCGCTCTGCTGCTGGTAATCGGCCTGCGCGGGGAAGAGCAGATCGACCACCGTGAGAATCGTGGAGCCTCCGACCTGTCGCGTTCTGGCCAGCAGCACCGCGAACTGCTCGTGCTCAGAGTCAGCCAGCACCCGTTCCCGCAAGGTGGCCAGTGCCCCCTGAGGGAATTTGATCAGAAAACGAGGAGAGGTTTGTGTCCGCATCGTCTGTTCCTTTCGTTGCGAGGCGACAGGTGGGATGGGCGAAAGGCGCAACGATGGCCTATCACCCATCCCACGCGTCACGCAGCCATGCTAATCCTCAGTGCCTGAGAGGACTTCACTGATCAGCGTGAAGTAGGTCCAGAGGTTATCGCCCCTACGCCAATCTCCCGGGCGCTGGATGGGCGCGGGCTGCCAGCAGCCAGGACTGATGTAGACGCAGTACCACTTCCAGCCCTGCGTCAGCGGATCGCTACAGGCTTCGTGATAGGCCCGCTGATACAGATGCCCGTTCACCGAGAGCGGGATCTCCTCCTTGAGATAGAAACCGACCGGCGGCAACTCCGGGTACTCGGTGGGAAAGATCACGAGCAGGTCCGTAGTTTTCGCGATGTGATGCCAGATGGGCGGCAAGATGTACTGATTGGCGATCATCCAGTCAGCATGTTCCTCGTCAAAGGTCACGCCCTGCTTGAACAGCTTCTCGGCGATATCATAGACTTGTTCCGTAATGATCGCTTTGGAAAGCGCACTCCGCGGCCCGCCATAGGTGACGCCGCCTTTGGTGCGATCCGGAATCGTGGTGATCTTGACTGGCCGGCCACGGCTATCAAACAACTCCTCCGGGGTGTAGGTCACATCCGCGCGGATCGGGCGGAAAAACCCGCCTTGCTGCTGGATCACCGGGCGGCGTCCGGGACCAGGATTCATCTGCCCGATCAGGTCCTGGCCGGTAATGCCAGCGGGGGGAACCAGAATACGTCTGCCATTGACGATAGCCATACCAATGCCTCCTTTATCGTGGTTGAGTTCTGAGAACACACTACACATCGAGATCATCGAGCACATCAGGGGCGGGCACCGGCGTGGAGACATCAGCGCTCAGCGCTTCTTCCTGTTCCACCAGGCGGGCCAGTTCCTCTTCCTTGAGCTTGACCGTATCCAGATCGCTCAGGGTGGTTGTGTCCAGCTTGTCCACGCCCGGTTTGTCCTGGCCAGTTTCTGCCTTGTCCGCGGTTTCCGGCTCGGGATGGCGTGCCTGAGTGAGGGCCGGCGCGAATGTGGCGCCCTGCTCCTGCGGCTCGCTCCGTTGCGAGCGGATCAGATCCTGGTACCGCCGGGCCGTCTCCTCCTCTTCCGGCTCACCCTGTTGCGAGCGGATCAACTCCCGGTAGCGCTCTTCACTGCGCTGTTGCTGCTGGTTGCGTGCCGCGGCCCGGTACTGCTGCATATAGACGCCGAGATCAATAAAGCCCGAACACTTGAGCCGCAGTTCGGTGGAGGCGGCCTCCGGAAACGCGGCCACCTCGACGCGCACGCCAGCCTGCCGGATCTCTCGGACGAGCGGGATGAAATCCGCGTCTCCAGAGGCCAGCACCATGATGGTGGGCTTCACCTGGAAAAGAGCCTTAAGCATATCCCTGGCAATCTCGACGTCGAAATTGCAGCGGTACGTGCTCCCGGTGATCGTGCCCCGCTTGCTATGGACCAGGTAGCCGGCCTGCCACAATGCCTCGATATCCCGATCCGCGCGATGCTCACAGCGCGGATTGATCGGGACATAGCTGTGTGCCTCGACCAGAAAACGCCCCTCGCTCACATACTGGAGCAGGTCTGCGTAATCCAGCGGGCACCTTCTCTCCCCGGCCGCGCGATGGATGTTGGCGTAATCCAGGAAGAGGACGACTTTTTCTTCCATGTTGCTCTCTCCTTTCAGAAGACTGTTCATGCTTGCCTGCCGCATGCGAGATGCTCGCTCGTCAAAACGGCAGACGTGAAAGAAGTTTCAAGCGAAGCTTCACCTCATTCCCCAGGTACATCGCTGAATCTTCCGATTCACATGGTATAGTAAGGGGGATCGTGAGATAAATATCAGACATATCATTTTGGTATCGTTTTTCTTGAAGGACCTTCTGGATCGTCTCCTCTTTGAATCCGGCTTCTGCCAGGTTTCTGTGGAGAACTACCATGGAAGAACATCGGCCAAACGAACAGCTCAGAGAAGCACGCAACGCGCGGGATTGGACACTGGAAGATGTCGCACAGGCCATAGGCGCCAGTCCTCTCACGGTTGGAAGGTGGGAACGAGGCGAGGCATACCCTGGCCCGTATTATCGTCAGAAGCTCTCTCGACTCTTCAATATGTCTCTTGAGGAGCTCGGGTTTGACCCTGCACAAAACAAGCGGGCGCGTTTTGTGAAAAAACAAAAGGCGGCGCCTTCCTATCGAAAAAAAGAAAGTAGCCCTGCTGATCGGGCTTGGCGTAGTCCTTCTGCTCATTTGTTTCGGCGTTGTCTTTGTCATTGACCGGCACTTCTCGCTCGATCCCTGGGGTGATGGTGATGTTGAGTCCCTCTGGTATTTCCTGGTGGGGAGCATTTTCTTCCCCGGCGCACTCCGTCGCTATCGCGCGGGCCGAAAAGGCGAACGCACCATTCCCTGGTATCAGCGGATTGATCTGATCCTGTGTCTGATTGGCCTGGTCTTCGGCCTCATGTTCGCTCTCTCGCTCGTACAGAAGTGGGTGTGGTCTGTCCTCATGAACAATACTGCTCCTCCGATGGTGAATGAGAGGAGCCTCAACATCCTGGCTGTCGCGGTAACCAGCGTAGATCTCTGTTGGATTGCTCTGATTGGGGTGCTGTTCTTTCAAATGGTCAAGCAGATCAAGCAGCGGAGGACAGATCCTCCTCAAACCACCTGAAAGTCGCTACTCGAAACGCTGGCCGGGTCTTCCTGATAGTCGGCCAGCGCGATGTTTGTGTGCTCACCCTCCGTTCCAGATGCGGGTTTCCTGCCAGAAGAGAAAGCGAGAGGATATGTCAACGTTGGCCATCCGAGAAATCACCGATCAGGATCGAGCCTGGCTCACCGACTTTGTCAGTGAACATTGGGGTTCTCCGGTCATGATCGCCCATGGAGTCACGTACGATGTATCCCAATTGCCTGGCTTCATCGCGGAGGATCAGGACGCATGTGTCGGCGTGGTGACCTATCATTGGGAGGGGCAAGCGTGCGAGATCGTCAGCCTGGATAGTCTGCGGCCAGGGCAGGGCATCGGGACGCGCCTGCTGGATGCCGTCAAACAGGCTGCCCGGCGCGCCGGCTGTACGCGCCTTTGGCTCATTACCACCAATGATAATCTCAATGCCCTCCGCTTTTATCAGAAACGAGGTTTTATCCTGGTCGCGGTCCATCGCAATGCCGTCCAGCAAGCTCGCATGCTCAAACCGCAGATTCCCCTGATTGGAGAAGATGGCATCCCCTTACGCGATGAGATTGAGTTGGAGATGCTCCTGGAAGCGGGAACTGGAGAGCAGGCGTTGTGACAAGCCTGTTCATGGCCCCACTGCAAGCGGCACATGGGTGAACAACGTGGCGTCAGGAAGAGCATATTTGGCGATCAACGTTCCATCAGCAGCGGCCAGTTCGTAGATCGTCCCATCGAGCGAACTGGAATAGATTATGTTCTCCATTCCGACCGGAAAGGAACCAGCGGAGGATGCCTGTGTCTGATAGCTCCAGAGAGAGGTTCCGTCCTGCGCGCGAAAGGCATACAGTTCGCTTTCAAAGAAGGAGACGACATAGACGGTGTTGCCGATGACAGTCGGATCATACCAGCCGTGATCGCCGACGTGGACTTGCCAGAGTTGTTTGCCATCGCTGGCCCGCACGGCAGTCAGCGAACTCCCTCCACCAAGGTAGAGTGTCTTGCCAGCGCCAACCAAGGGCGCGCGATCATCCAGGACAAACTGCTTGCTCCAGAGTAGAGAGCCATCGGCGGCACGCAGGGCGACGAGTGTATTGCCACCATCGCTATAGACCACTCCATTGAGAACCAACGGCTCATACCCCATGATATTGGCCACAGAAGCACGCCAGCGGACAGAGCCGTTGTCCGCGTTCAGCGCATAGACCGCGCCCTTTCGCGGTCCTACACCGGTACAGGGGCCAGCATTGAGATAGAGAGATTGACCGACCACCACAGGCGGTGTGCCGCAACCCTCGATCTGGACACGCCAGAGCAAGGAACCGTCTGTCGCTTTGAAGGCGGAGACGTGTGAACTGGTCAGCGAGGTATCAGTTACCGAGACGTAGATGACGCCGTTTGCGAGCGTTGGAGTGGAGGGCAGACCTTGTGGATGAACTTGAGTGTGCCAGAGCACAGCACCGGTCTGGGCCTCAAAGGCATAGACATAGCCTCCGCTGACACTGGAGCTGGTATGGATGATGCCGTGATCCAGGATGAACCCTCCGGCGGCTCCCCAGGGACTGTCATTATCGCCCGACATATGGTGAGACCAGCGGATCGAGCCATCTATTCCGCTCACCGCATACACCGTGCCCATTTGGGAAACGGCGTAGATCATCGTGTGTGGCGGAGGTGGCGCACATGCCGCCAGTAGAACCAGCAAGGCGAGCGGAAGAATGCTCAGCAGCAGTCGAAGACGCCTCGTCCAGGAGAAGGTTCGCCTGGACAAGAAGGAATGCATTCTACCAGACTGCTCAGGTGGGAAAGATGTGTGCGGAGACTCGCCGGAAATGGTTTCTCTCGTCGACAGTTCTTGAGCTTGAAAGGAGCCTGATACCATCGATCCATTCCTCCTTGGGCAAGACAATTCCGAGAAAGCTCTACCAGAATATCATTGATGAAACGGATACCTGAACGGATGAGTAACACTACTTTCATAAACGGAGAGCAGAGCTGAGTATCAAAATCTCACGTTTGATGCTCAGCTCTGCTCTCCGCATGATACGGTCCACCGTTTTCTTCAGCCTGGCCATCAGTTGCTACCAGCGGAAACGATCGTCCTTTTTCTCGTCTCCATAAAACGCAAGGTACTGTTTTTGTTCCTCCTTCAGTGGTTTTTTCTTGTAGAGATTGTACCAGATCACATTCTCGATCCAGAAACGGTAGAGGAAGGCTTCAAACGAGGGCGCGCAGATCCAGGTGTGTGAGATGGCTTCCTCCTCTGGACCCCATTCTTCCGGATCAGTATACATCTGGTCCAGGTAGGTGTACGATGCGAGTACGCATTCCTCACCTCGCGAGGAAAGGTAGAGATGCCAGATCACGCAATCTTGCTGATCGTGCAAAAAGCGCAGCACATAGCCTTTCTCCTCGTCGCCTGGGCAGAAGGCCAGTTGAGAAAGACGAAAGTGACAATCTGTACAGGAGGGGATGCGATCCTGCAGCTCTGGCGAGGACATCAGACACACAAACGCGTCAGGCAAAGTGAGCCCAAGGTGCTGGGCGGAAGCGACAACACTTTTCAGGTCCTCCGTCCATTGAGGCAGCCACTCTGCTCGCTGCTCAGGTGTTGGGCGGTAACGTTGCATGCTTTCGTTGATCGCGTCATCGAGCGGGACCAGCCATTGAAGTTGGCCGGTCAGTTGGTTCTCAGGGATGGGCGGAAGCTGGTCGTAGGGATACCGCTCATAGGTGCCGCGACATGGGCGATACCCCGGCAAGCCAAAGGAATACCAGCCCGTTTGAAAGGGCAAAGCGGGCAGTTTCTGGGTCATCACAACAACTCCTCCTTTCTGTTCAGGTTTCCAGCAGTGGCCGGTACTGATCCGGATCGTCGAAGCCAGCAATCCAGGCCGCCGCCTGGTGGCAGTGGCGCATGGTTGGAGGCACGCGAATTAGATAGCGCCTGCCAGTGGATGGGCACTGCACCTGCAAACACACCAGCGGTTCATCGTCCTGCAGAGGCACACGCAGCAGGCGACGCTCGCCTCCGACATCCTGATCCTGATGCAGGATTTCTGCCTGCGCCTCTGTCAAAAACCGGTTGTAGCCCAGCCGCTCCAGCAGGACGCGTCGTCGCTCCGCGTTGCGCTCGGACAGAACTTGCTGCGCCGTAATCCTTTCAGGATGGAGCACAGTCTGTTCATCAATAATCACGCCGCGCCAGCGCAACTGCACGCCCTGCACCGAGGCGGGGAACTGGCACAAAGGCGTGTGCGCCACATCCAGCCAGCTCACCACACGTAGCCCCTCTGGCAGTTCAGCAAGGTTCGAGCAGCCACTTACATCCAGTTGCCCGACCCGCTTGAGCCAGCAAGGGAGCTCGCCGAGCCGGGTGCAGCCGTGCACATTCAGTCGAGCCAGGTGCTCTGGCCCGTGTTTCGGAAAGCGCTGGATGCGCACACAAGTGGGCATCTCCAGCACGAAGACGCGCATCTGCTCAGGCAAAGCCGTCAGCCCGGTACAACCGCGTAACACCAGCGTGCGAACCTGCAACTCATCTGGCAAGCTCGTCAGCAGATCGCAGCCGCTCAGGTCCAGCAGGGAGGTAACGTGCAGATCCTGAGGCACCGTCGTAAGGGGCGTTCCTCGTGCCGAGAGGGAAACGCAGTGTAAGCCCTTTGGCAAGGCTGTCAGTGCGGAACACTGATCCAGCACAAGACGGTTCACCTCCAGCTCTGCTGGCAGCGCGGTGAGGCCGGTTTCGCCGGAAAAGTCCAGATTGCCGGTGACGCGCAGACGTTGCGGCGCCTGTCCGCTCAGAATCAGCCTCCGTGCCTCCTCGGCATCCAGGGAGATCGCTTCCATGCTGTCCTCCGCACTAATCGATGACACGCCGAATGGCCTCTGGAGTATATTCGCGCTGTTGCCAGACGCGATAGATGCCCGGACCCAGCGTGATGGGTTGATGCTCCTCGTGGATGATGCGCGTCGTGGCCAGAAGCTTGAGAAATCGCTCGCCCTGATACTCCCACATCTCCGCGTGCTCCGGTGCTTCCACCCGGTGGCTATGGCCTGTGACCTCTCCGGAGGCCAGGACGGTCCGCTGGCTACGCCTGGCTCCCTGTGGAATTGCATCGGCTGCTTGAATAATGACATCTCCGTGTCGCCACATTGGTGGGGACCTCCTCTTTTGTTTGCTTCTATCATGTTCTCTATGAACTAGCAAGCTATTCTCGCGCGGCGCGGCAAAAGCGGAAAGCTCCTGGATCACCGCGGCTTGCCCGAAGAGAGGTTTTTGTACTTACTTTGTCTTACAGTTTTTGAGAATGCTCCATACAACTCGTTTTCCTCTAAGAGAGGCGTTGCTCAATTTCCAGCAGACGCCTAGCCAAAAACACTAGCGTATACTCATAAATACAAAGATATGATACGATGTGTGGCAAGGATAGAAGCGACTGGAAAGCCAGGAACAAAAATAGGACGAGGCTTCGCATGAGTGATATCCCTCTTTCGGTTGCCGTGGTCATCAATGCACCTGTTGAGCGGGTGTGGCTATTGCTCATCGAACAGCAGCAGCCCGATGGACAAAATGGGCCTGCGCAAAAGTATCTGCACATTGAGCCTGAAGGCCCGCCGATCGCCGGGCAGGTCATCCAGATGAAAGTCTGGTTCTTGCAGATGACAATCGTGATTGACCGTGTAGTCCCAGAAGAACCCCCGCCGACAGGCCAGACGATACATGCCAGGATCTCTTTTTTCGGCAAGGAGGGTGAGGGTGTCTCTCGCCAGATGTACGACTCCGACCAGTACCGCATCCATACCCAGGCCGAGTTCAAGCATCCCTGGTGTCAGGGCACACAACAGATCGATATACGCTGTCTCGCCCTGGATACGACTTCATGTGTTCTTGTTTATACTGAGCAATCGGAGTGGGCTTCCCGCAGAGGGATGAACTGGTTGATACGGCAACTCGAGAAGAGTGAGGACACGCGAAGAGTAGAAAGAAAGGCGATAGAAGCATCCTTGCACGGCATCAAAGTAAAAGCCGAGCAACACTTTCATCAGACTCTCTAAAAGGGCTGGGGCTTCAGCTCTCTTTCGACTCCTGCACGTTGTTTCTGACAGCAGGATTTTCAAAGAAGAATATTCATTCTCGTATGAGGTCAGCAAGACGATCCGTATGGCTTGTATGGGAAGCGAGGAAACACAATGAATACTGGCAAAAACATGGAAAAGCTCTTTCAATCGCTGCAGCAGAGGAAGCGGCCAGAAGATATTGCGCAGCTTATTCTAGAACAATTGGAAGGACGCCTCACCAGGAAGCAAGAGGCGATCTTGCAAAAGGCGGCTCAAGGATCGCTCAAGCGGCAGTTTTTTGCCTACACATCCATGTTGGAGAACTTTGCCAGACCGGTTGGCCTCGCTCGTCAGGTCGCAGTGGCTGGAAGTCTGTTTTCGTATCCCGATCCTCCTCCAACGGATCAATGTGATGATCCTGCGTGTGTCGCCACCTACCTGGAACACCTGAGTCAGCAGATTAAGAAAGAGCGTGGGCAGAACGATTTCCAAAGGCATCGTCTGAATCACCAGGAGCGCAAAGCCGCTGGGATGGAGCTCTCTCGGCGCCGCTATGATAAACTTTTTCGCCTGCTCACCCGCATGGAGGCCAAACTCCACACGCTGATTCGCGAGTGGAAGAAATATGAACTGACAACCATCAGCAAATCGAGCTTGAGCACTCGCCTCTCCTGGGAGGCATTTGCCGCAGATGAAGCTACTGCCTGCTTTCTTGCGTACTATGTAGCTCGCTGCAATCTGCGCAGTGCATTTACCATTGCTGGGCAACAGAAACCCTATGATGAAATCGCAGAGATGTTGTTCGCCCGTTGCCGCGCGAATGCTGCAACCAACTGGTGGGCCATCGCGCATGTCTATCCGAGTCAGGAAGTTTTACAGCATCTCAGCGAGACGCAACAAGGGGAACTGCTGGGGACCTGGTTCACCATCTTACAGGACATCGCAGGTCTGCTCAAAGATACCTGGGAGAAGTCGCAGATCAGGCGAGAGACGATGGTGGTTCAGCGTGGCAACGACTCCAGCACCTGGAATACCATGGCGGGTGCCTGGAACAAAGCCAGAGACCACTGGATTGCCTTGATCTATGCACTGGGGCTGGAACAGATGCTTGAAGTAATCTGTCCCGGCAAAGTTCTCCGGCTCATGGCTGCCGATGTGGTGGCATGGCATTATCGCTCAGGCGGCAAGCTTGATCCGAACACGGCGGTCTGGAATGAGTTGCCGCTGCCCTGGGAAGTCCTGGCGGGAACACAGATCTGTACGCGTCACAGGATCGAGGAAGCTTGTCGAAAACATGGGCTTGATCCAGAAAAGTCCGGCTGGAGCATGCCAAGGCCGCGAAATACCGTGGCCGCGTTTCGTCCTACACCGGAACTGGTGCATGGTGTCACCATCGGCAATCCCTACTTGGCCACGTTCTTACGCAAAGCCGGCTTCTTTTCGGGAAAGCATGTCAAACCCTCTCATCTTCATTGACGTGCTTCATCTCTCCAGGGTATAATAGCACCGGTTTCCGGGGTAGCTCAGTGGGAGAGCGGTTGGCTCTGGTCCGACTGGACGCAGGTTCGAGCCCTGCTCCCGGAATGCTGTAGGAGAGAACAGAACCTGTTCTCTCCTACTTTTTTCGCGCTCTGCTTCTTTTCTCATCGGCTAAAAATCGAGGTGCCATCCATTCGCCCGCATGAAGCTGCCCGCTGCGTCCTCACATTCCATTGCCTAGCCAGCGTGAATCCCAATTGCTGGTCGACAGCGTGTGAGAGCGGGTTATCAGATGATGGGAAGGTATGCAGAGATTGACGTTTTAGGCTGCATCATTCCACTTTTTCACCATGCTGCCGGGGCAACAGACAGATTATCACTCGAAGTTACCACTTTTTTACACCAGGCTCCTCACAAACTGATACGCCTTGTAGTTGGAGAGGAGGCTTCGGATCAGGCATACTAGACAACAAGCTCAGGTTGCTTGAGACGACGAGCGAACAGGAGCGAAAGAGAAAATCAGGGAGGAACCACCATAGAATCATCTCATCACGAACACGGCCATTTGACCGTCATCGAGACCATCCCAGGCCATCAGATCCATTGTAATGATGCCCGCCACCTCGTCATTCTTGATGAGGTAGCGCTGGCCTGTAGTCCCAGAGAATATCGCATCCTTCTCCCATTGCTTCGTCACGCCAATCACGCCGTGCCCTTTGCCCAGTTGCTGGAAGGAACCGATGAGCTAAACGATTGGCGCACCCGGCGCAACCTGGGCCGCGTCGTCAGTCGTTTGCGCGCCAAACTCTGGCCGTTTGGCTTTGATATTCTCTGCCTGTTTCATTACGGCTATCAACTGGTGGCCCCAGGAGAGGTGCCTGGATCAGCGACAGAAGCACACTGAAATAATTGAGCACCTTCGTCCTGACAACCGTTTGACCGTCTTTCTCTATGCATATCGAGTCTTCTTTGTAGAGACATAGAAAGGAACATCCATGGCAAGCAAACGCAGTATTCCCACCACGCTTTTTGCCAGCCCGGATTTTTTTGAACTTTCCAGTAATACGACACGCCTGATTCTGATTGGCCTGATCCTGGATGCGGATGACGAGGGACGCGGCAGCGCGCATCCGCGCCTGCTGGCTCGCAAACTTGATCAATCTTCGGAAGACATTGCGCAAGCGCTGGAGGAACTCGCTGCGCATGGTATTCTGCAGTGCTACGATGTTGCAGGCCGGCGCTATTACTGGTTACGGCACTGGCTCAAATATCAGACGCTGAGTAAGCCGACACCCTCTCTCTATCCTGCACCTCCTGACACCCTGCCAGCAGAGCAGCCAGAAGCACCCAGGGAAACCCAGGAAAGCCCTGGGGAATCCTGGGACCCCCCGTCTGAAGGAGAAGGGAAGCTGAAAGGGAAGAGAACAGAATCCGAAGAGAAGAGAAGGGAAGCTGAAAGGGAACTGCCGGCTGGCATCACCCGCTTCCCCAACCCCAAACCCAGCAGCAGCGCCAGCACCTCTCAATCTTCCGAAAAAACACTTCAAGAGACCACAGAACAGATTGCGTCTCTGCTTAAACTTCCGGTAAGCCAGGAACTGCGAGAAGTAGTCCAGGAGTTTCTGCCCGTGATGACTCTCTCCCTTGTCGGGGAGGCGATTGAGGCTTCTGCCTGGGTGAGCGATCCCCGGCGCAATGGGAGTCAGCGGCTCATGACTCCGGCCTTTTTCCGGCGCTGGCTGCGTCGCTCGCAGCAAAACGCTCAATCCGCCGTCACCTCTCGGCAGGCTGATGTCACAAGCGGCCAGCAGAGAGAGCAGGAAAGAGCCACAGAACCGGATCAGTACACCGCCTACGTCAACCAACTGATTGAGCAGTACAACGGGCCTGAAGCCCTGCGGAGGGTGGTCTGATGGAACGGCTCCGCATCGCGTTTTCAGAAGATGACAGCTTCCGGGCCTTTCTCCAGCGCCACGCCAGCACCAGCGCCCAGGAAAAAACCTGGATCTGTCCAGCCTGCGGCACGATCAGGCCGCGCGAAATCAAACCAGGGCTCTACCTGCGGCGACCTTGCGCCTGTGAAGAGCGCCAGCGCGAACAGCGTGAGATCGCAGCGCTGCGGGCGCAGCTCCAGGCAGCGCAAGCGGTCCAGACCTTTACCTGGCTTGGCGCGGCATGGGCTGATGTCAACCTGGAGCAGCAGACCTTTGCCAGCTTTGAGCGCGAGCGGCAGCCCAAAGCTTTTGACCAGGCGCTTGCTTTCGCCCAATCGCCGCAGGGAGCGCTGGCACTCACCGGCTCCTATGGCACGGGCAAAACGCATCTGCTGGCTGCTGTTGCCAACGCTCAGCGTCAGGCTGGCAAACCCTGCTTGTATGTCTCGGCGGTGGCCTTGTTCGAGGCCATCCAGGAGCGCATCCACCAGGATCGCGATTATCAGTCGCTGCTCAAACGGGCCGCGCAGACGCCGCTGCTGCTGATCGATGACATCGACAAACCGAAAACAAGCGAGTTTCGCGAGTCGCTCTATTACCACATCATCAACAAACGTACTCTGGCCCGTCTGCCAATCGCCATCTCGTGCAACTGCTCTCTGCCCGAACTGGATCGCTGGATCGGTGGCGCGGCGCGTTCCCGCTTGATGCAGGGGTTGGTTCCCGTGGTGATGAACAGGCCGGATTATCGCATGCAAAAGACGGAAGAGCGGAAAAAGTTTTTCTGAAGTTGTCAGAATGCCGACGAGACAGTATGATGGAGAGAGAAGGTTCTCCTGGCGCCTCCAGCCATGAATGTCCCCACTGTTTGCGACTGAACCGTTCCCACTGCTCTCCATCTCTTCTTGACGCTATTCTAACTCCTTCCATGGTTGGTTGCTCTGAGCAGATAGTTCATGCTGATTTTCTACGAAAACAGAGTGATAAGGAGAGAGAAAGATGCATCAGAAAGAGCAAATCGAGAACGATTTACCTCCAAGTATGGTTCTGCTGACTATCCCGCAGGTCATGAGCATTCTCGGCGTAGGCCGGACACGTCTCTATGAACTCATCAAAGGTGAACATTTACCTGTCGTCAGAATCGGACCTGGATCTGTACGGATCAAACTTGACTCGTTGCAGGAATGGATTAAAGGACGGGAGCAGAAAGGAAATATCTGACCGGTCTAGGAGGCGAAAAACAGGTGAACCAGCAGACGATACTATCTTTGCCATTTTCACTGAACAGAAAGCGAGGTCTTGCTATGAGACGAAGAGGCAAGGGAGAGGGGTCTATTTATCAGCGCAAAGAGGACAACCTGTGGGCATGTAGTATTACGTTAGAGAACGGGAAGCGGAAAACGATCTATGGGAAAACGAGGAAAGAGGTGGCCGATAAGCTGGCTGTTCTCCTCCACGAACAACAGCGTGGCATGCTCGTTGAGAACTCGCAACAGACCGTGGAACAATTTTTACTAAGCTGGCTAGAGGACACACAGAAGCAACGTATCCGCCCCAGGACCTATGAACGCTATAAAGAGGCCATACACTTACACATTATACCGGCCCTGGGACACTATAAACTTCAAAAACTCACGCCGCAACACGTCCAGGCGTTCTATGCGAAGAAAAGACAAAGCGGCCTCTCCCCTGCCACGATCCGATACTACCACAGCGTTCTCCATAACGCCTTAAGTAAGGCGGTCAAGTGGGGACTCGTGGCAAGAAATGTGTGTGATCTGGCAGAGCCTCCACGCAAAGAGCGCTTTGAGATGCAAGTCCTGACGATCGAGCAGGGACAAAAATTCCTTGAAACCCTGCGTGGGCATAAATGGGAAGCGCTGTATACCCTGGCGCTGGTGACCGGACTCAGACGTGGAGAACTCCTGGGGCTGAAGTGGCAGGACATCACTTTTGCCACGGGCAAACTCCAGGTCCGGCGCATCCTCTCCCGTGTGCCAACAGACACTCCTGGCCAGAAACACAGGTATGTAGAGGCCGAACCCAAAACCCAGAAGAGCAGGCGCAGCATCGAAATTGCGCCCTTTGCCCTGGCTGTGCTCAGAGAGCATAGAATGCGGCAGTTGGAAGCAAAGTTGAAAGCTGGCCAGTTATGGGAGGAACATGATTATCTCTTCTGTACTTCTCTTGGCAGGCACCTCAATCCCAACCACGTTGTCGACGAACTGAAGAAGTTGCTGAAACGAGCGGGGTTACCGAATATCAGATTTCACGATTTGCGTCACAGCGTCGCTTCGCTGATGTTTGCGATGGAGATCCATCCGAAGATTGTGCAGGAGCTTTTAGGGCACAGCACTATTTCTATCACCATGGACATTTACTCTCACATGTTGCCGGGTATGCAGCAGGAGGCAGTGAAAAAGCTCGATCAAGCGCTCAAGCAAACCTATGATACCTTGAGGGAACAGAGCCAGTAATCCAATTGCTACAGTTAGCCTGATTTTTCTTGCAGAGTTAAAGCCCGAGGCCGCTTCAGAAGCGGCCTCGGGCTTTCTTCTTTTTGGTAATGGTAGCGCATACGGGATTCGAACCCGTGATCTCCGCCTTGAGAGGGCGGCGTCCTAGGCCGCTAGACGAATGCGCCCTATCTGTCATTTAGACATGAGCTATCATAGTCGTTTTTGCCGAGACT